>NFYZ01009328.1_pt1 | contig 16047 bp, 24 predicted proteins | sample 1092561 | NCBI WGS metagenome assembly NFYZ01 (sample SAMN03609887, study PRJNA323583) | gut metagenome | isolation source: feces | host: Rattus norvegicus | place: Malaysia | collected 2013 | reverse complement strand
AAAATCATCTATTATGACGATTGACAATACAAAATGAATATGTTAAACTACTGGTGTAAATTAAAAAAGGAGGAAATAATATTGCAATACAAACTTATAGGTAACAATGACACAAGCAATATAATTGAAACTGTTTTACACAACAGAGGAGTAGATAATTGGAGAGAATATTTAACTCTTGATTCCGTTGATGACGAAGAATATAAAGGGTTGGATAATATTGAACAGGCAGTAGAATGCTTTGTTGCACATATGGAAAGGGGGAATGAAGTCGGTATCTTGTTTGATACCGACACTTAGCTGATGGTATATGTAGTGGTACTATTATGTACAAGTATATTCAGCAAGTTGCACCAGATTGTAACATACATATCATAATCCACAGAAAGCCTAAAGCACACGGATTGTCTTCACATGATTTTGATATTCCAGAAGAAGTAAAGTTGTTGATTATTCCAGATTCGTCTAGTAATGACATTGACGAATGCCAGGAATTAATTGACAAGGGTATTGAGTGTCTTATTCTTGACCATCACCAGTTTAGCAGTGATAAACCAAATCCAGCAATCTTAGTAAACAATCAAACATCTGACAATTATCCCAATAAAGAAGCGTGCGGTGCGCATATCACATATGACTTCTGTAAAGCATTAGATGAGTATTTTTGGACCGATTATGCAGATGAAATGATTGATCTTGTAGCACTCGCAGATTTAGCAGATGTAATGTCGATTAAATCATTTCCAACAAGAGCGGCGATTAATGTAGGACTTTCTAATGTTAAAAATAAGATGTTTTTGGAAATTCTTAAAGCACAGGAGTTCTCTACAAAAGGTGTTGTTAGTCCATTTACAATCACTTTTTATATATCAACTCTTATTAATGCCTTTTTAAGATTTGCAACCTTTGAAGAAAGACAATTGCTTGCTAGAGCTTTTTGTGAAGATGAATCTGAAACATTTTTATATACAAAGCGTGGAGAAGATTTTCCTATAGAAGAAAATATCTATGAACATGTTGTAAGATTGATGAAGTCATATAAAGCTAAACAAGACCGCAAAAGACAAAAAGCATTGCCTATACTGGTTAAAATGGCAGAAAATGATAATAATAAAGTTGCAATCATTGATTCAACAAATATTATTGACACTTCGCTCACGGGTGTCGTGGCAATTAAAGTGGCAGAGGCATTAAATAAACCTACGATCCTGCTTCAAAGAAGAGATGCAAAGACATACGGCGGCAGTGGTAGAGTATTTGACAATTCTCCTATAGATGATTTTAGAGCGCTAGTCGATGAGTGCCCTTATACTGAGTTTGGATCTGGTCATCCAGGAGCCTTCGGCGTATCAATTCCAATTAACAACGTAGAAGCTACAAAGCAGTGGCTTAACGAACAGCTTGCTGATGTATCTATGGATAAAGTTTATGCTGTAGATTTTGAAGTCGAGGCTGATGCACTGAAGACACAGATTTTTCAAGTACTTGATCGTTACAAAACTACATGGGGGCATGGTATAGAAGAGCCTCTTTTTGCTATTAAAAACTTACATATCAGTTCTGAAAATGCAAGAATTTGTGGGAAGAAACAAAATACTATTCAAATTTATGATGATGAACAAGATGTAAAGTATGTAATGTTCTTTTGTAATGAGAATGACCAATTATATCAGTGGATTAGTAATAACTGGGGAGATCAAGAAGCCGACATTACTGTTATTGGTATGTTGGGTTTAAGTCTGTATGAAGGAAAACTTGATAAGCAAGTTATTATTAAAGATTTAACAATACAAAATGAATAAAGGAGTAAAATTATGGACAAAACATCTCTTGGTGACAGAATGAAAAATAACTACGAGAATATCAGTCGATATTATCTCACTCGTAGAATGCCTGTGATTGTGAGGCTGGACGGCTGTCATTTTCATACATTTACTAAGGGTTTTAAGAAGCCATTTGACGATATTTTAGTAAAGACTATGCAGAAAGCAATGAAGTATCTTTGTGAGAACATTCAGGGCTGTGTGCTTGGCTATACTCAGAGTGACGAGATTTCTCTTGTACTAACTGACTATGCGGAGTTTACTACAGATGCCTGGTTTGGAAATAATCTACAGAAGATGTGTAGCGTTTCTGCAAGTATGGTAACTATGGCTTTTAATAAATATTTTAGAGCAATGATTGAGGATTACTGTGAATATGATCCAACAGCATCTTTTGAACAAAGAAACAAATATATTGATGCCTGTGATAAGGGTGCGATGTTTGATTCTCGTGTTTTCACGATTCCAAAAGAAGAGGTTTGCAATTATTTTCTGTGGAGGCAGCAAGACTGTACTCGCAATTCTATTCTGTCTGTAGGTCAAGCTAATTTTTCTCATAATGAATTAAATGGTAAATCTTGCAACAACATTCAAGATATGCTTATGACTCAGAAGGGTATTAATTGGAATAACTATGCTACAACTCTAAAGCGTGGCAGTTGTTGTATTCGCAAAGAACAAGAAATAGACACTCAAACTAAAGTGGAAACTTCAATTATTCGTCCACGTTGGGTGATTGATAATGAAATTCCAATTTTCTCACAAGATAGAAATTATATTGAAAGGTTGATTTGAACATAATGGAACGCACCGACTACCGCAACCCTATAATGAACGCGCATGACGTAGAGAATATAGTTCAAAGGTGTTTAAACAATTCAGACACTATGACAAGCATTATTCAAAAAATGGTTGCGCTCATTAATGATGGAATCAAATATAACACAAGCGAGCGCGGCAATACCGAGAAACAGCTTAAATTTGAACAAGAAAGATTTATGATAGCAAGTAAATTGATTCAAGAGCATGGACTTGAAGAAGAATTTATAACTAGATGCGAGGAGAAGTTTGAATAAAACAACACAATTAACTAAAGGAGTGAATATAAATATGAGCTGTGAATTATGCAACAAAATTTGGAACGGTGGGCTGAAGGAATATAAAGAATCTGTTGATTATCCATCAGACTATAGTAATGTAATCTACAAGAGCAATGAGAATTATTACCTTTTTATACCTTGTGATGATTGGTATTACAATTGTGTGATTGATATAAATTATTGTCCAAAATGTGGTAGAAAATTAATTGGAGGCTAAGTATTATGATTACTAAAGAAACATTTGTTGATACTATGAACAGACTACAAGAACTGGATACTAAAATGAATATAGCAGATGAAGCAATGCGTAATCTCTGTTACGACTTTGGTAGCTTTTATATCTTGGATGTTTTTGATATTACAATTAGTTTGTTACAAGAAGTTTTTAAGGATAAAAATAACTGGATTGGATATTTTGTCTATGAAAGAGATTGGCTCAAGGATTTTGAACTTGGAGATATTATGGTAGACAACGAACCTGTAAAAATTGAAAATTGGGAAGATGTATATGACTTCCTTGTATCTTGTATGGAGGAATAAATATGGAACTAAAGGCACTACAAAATGAAATGATTAAATCTATGAAATCAGGAGATAAGTTCCGCAAGAGTGTAATCTCTACGGTTATTGCAAGAATTAAAAATACGGCGATAGACAAGGGGTGCCGCGACAATATTACAGAAGATATGGTAAGTACGGAATTGTTAAAAGCTAAGAAAGTGACTCAGGAGATGTTAGACACCTGCCCTGCGTCACGTACTGATCTACTAGAAGATTATAAGAAACAAATGGATATTATTTGCGAGTTCGCGCCGACGTTGATTACTGATCCAAAAATGATTGAAGATAATGTGAAAGATATCGCTTCACAAAATCATGTTGAATTAGCAAAATCAAATCGTGGTGCGCTCATGAAGCTTGTTGCGGCAGAGTTAAAAGGTAAGGCTGATATGAGTGTTGTTAGCAAAGTTGTTGGAAAGATGCTAGTATAAATAAATTTATAAATTAACTGGAGGAAATATATATGTGGATAAGCAAGAAGAAATATGAAACTATGACACAAAACGTTGTAAATTTCGATAAGCTGATTGGAGAATTAAAAAGAACAGTAACCAAGCAGCAACAGTGTATAGATCAACTAATGTCAATGCATGATTTAAATGTTAGAGATGATACGTATATAAATCACATCTTTTTTAATAGAGTATATCACAAAGAACCGATGGTTAATCTTAAAGATATTAACAACCTAACTTTTACAGAACTTGCAGAGTATGTGATTAATGATAAACCAATTGTAAGAACTGAAGAGCAAAAAGTTGTGGTATGCCCAAAGGAGAAATAAATGAAACTAAAAGACATTATTAAAACTAAACAAGAAATCAATGAAATGGGATATGACATTGCCAATAATATTATTACTAATGTAAATATTCAGACCATTGCGCATTTCGGAAATTCAACTTGTTTTGAAATCATGTGTAACGATGTGTGCCCGATGAGTGGTTATCACAATACACCAAACCTTGGTTATATCTTAAAGGCGTTTATTGAGCTTTTTGATTTATCCGAAGAAGATGGACTTAGAATTGATGAAATTAAAAATATTCCTTGTAGACTTATTTTTGAATCTATTTTTGAACCCAAGAATGAACGTATTTGGGGATCTAGGTGTATTGGTTTTGGACATTTTATGAAAGATAAGTTTGTGTTTACTGATGATTTTGCGAAGGTGAATGAATGAAAAGATTATGGTATAGTTGGCAATTAAAATTTAAACACTTGCTTATTTCTATTAAAGAATGTAATAAGCGTCATCTCATGGATGATGTATGGTATCAAGGTGAGCATTATTTCATTAATCAAGGAAATCTGTATGATGAACATGACAATCATTACTGGACAATACTTAAGAAAGAGTGGAGTCCAGATGGTACTAGAGAAAAGCATTATGTACAAGACCATGAAGTAAAAAGAATGTTCACTTGGTGGAATATTAAAAATGCATTGTTCTCGCACTATAGATGGTGGAAGAACTATTGGTATTGGATTGATTTAAGAGCAATGATGGAGGAATAATATGAAATACGAATTTCATGTAGGAGATTATGTTAAGACTAAATGTGGCCATATAGGATATGTTTCAAAAATCAATCAACTTAGTGATGGACATAATATACTCTATATTTGTTATACAGATAGGAAAACTTTCCCTTGTGATGTAATTGATCGCGATGTAGAGCATAGTTTTGACCGTATCGGCCAGTACGATTTTACAAAGCCTGAAGTTAAGCAGATTGAGAAACTGACTTACGCAGAATCTTATGTCAATGGTTATCAAGTTCTAACTGGTAGGAAATTGATTGATAAAATCAACGAGCTAGTAGATATTGTGAATGAATTAAAAGAGAAAATAAATTGAGGTGAGTATATGGGTAAGTTAGCAAAAGAATTTGCAGATATTATCAATGAACAAGATTTTTGTTTCGACTCTTATGAAATGAAAATTGTTAAGTTGGCTATTAGATCAATTAATAAATGGGAAGAACAGAATAAAGGATGTTCTGGATGTCTTCATTCGAGTGATAAAAAATATAAATGTGAATTGTGTGCAAGATTTGATCATGTTGACCATTATGTTTCTAACGATTAAAAATGAAGTTTTAAATGGTGATAAATATGTTAAAGAAATATGAAGTTGAGACAATGATAAAGAATACATTGTTAGAAATAGATGGTATACTTTCAGATAAACCAAACGAAGATGGTACATATGATTTATATTTTGCCGATGTATCTGAAGATGATGAACATAATATTATATTAATTTTTGATACATACATTGGAAATAAAAAGGTTGAAACAGATAAATATAAAATTAAAGTAGAGTATATGTAACAAATAAAAATATACTTTTAAGAGGTAAATAATATGAAGTGTAGAAATTGTGACTATGCTAGAAGGGGATATTTTAAATCTGTCCCAGAAGCATATATTTGTGTTGGCGTTCCAGAGCCGTTCGTAATTAAGGATTACCCAGATGCAAAATGTACTGAGTGTAAAGATGAAAGTGTGGAGGTAAACAATATGAATCAATTAAGACAGTGGTTATTGGATTTATTCTATGAATATAATGTTAGATGTGATGAGAAAATTGAAGAGCTTGTGGACGACGTAGAAAGCATTATTAAAGATGCGGGATATACAAAGTCATAAAATTATATTTTAAAATAAGGGGACAAGATTATATGAATAAAAGTGCGTGGTGGGCATGGGCTATTAAGAATAGTATATGCACTATTTGTTGGCTTACTCTTGCCATTGTTTTTAATAAGTGGTGGATAGCTCTTTTTGCTCTACTCTTTCTTGATTCTCTCCAGACTGAAATTGCTGACAAGAAGTATTATAGAATTTGTGATAAATGTGGTAAACATAGTGAGTATGCAAATAGCTATACTGAGGCATTAGATAAAGCGAAGAAAGCAGGATGGGTTCATTATACAGAGGACAATAAAGATTATTGCCCTGAATGTAAAAATAATTTGTCAAGGAGCATCTAAAGAATGGAACAAATTAATAAAATTAAAGAACTTGTAGAACTATTAAATAAGGCATCGGATGCTTATTATAATACTGGTAATACAATTATGGAAGATCGTGAGTTCGATGCGTTAGTAGAAGAGCTTCGCAAATTAGAGCAAAAAACGGGTTTTGTTATGACAACTTCTCCTACTCATAAAGTCGGGTATGAAGTGAAATCTAAACTACAGAAGGTCGTACATAATCATCCTATGTTATCTCTTGATAAAACTAAATCATTAGATGATATAGTGAAATTTATTGGTGATAAGTTGTTTGTAGCAATGCCAAAAATGGACGGATTAAGTTGTTCGGTTCGTTATTTAAATGGGCAATTAATATCAGCTGAAACTCGCGGAAATGGTGAAGTTGGGGAGTCTGTATTACACTGTGCTAAAACTGTTAAAAATTTACCTATACAAATTGATTATAATGATGAATTAATTGTAGATGGTGAAATGATTATCTCAGATAGTGATTTTGAATTTGTCAATAATACTTTATCTAATGGTGAGAGGTATAAAAATTCTCGTAATCTTGTAAGTGGCTCTATTCGTCAATTGGATAGCAAAGTTGCTGCAAAGCGTAATATGAGATTTATTGCATGGAAATGTATTACTCCAATACACGTTACCAATGAATACGATGGAAATAATAGTTTTAACTGGAGACTAAATAAACTAGAGCAACTTGGATTTGAAGTGGTATATCACCTTTTTGAAAGCACACCTCGTTTGCGAACTCTTCCGCAATATAGAAGTAAACCAAGTAATAAAATCTTAGAAGATATTGCACAATTGATTGTAGACTGGGCTAACAAGCGTGGGTATCCATTAGATGGTTGCGTATTTGGATATGATGATATTAAGTATGGCGAGTCACTTGGAGCAACAGAACATCATTTGAGATCTCAGCGTGCCTACAAATTTAAAGACGAAATGTATGAGACAACATTACTTGATGTGGAATGGAGTCCAACTAGAACAGGTTTAATTTCGCCCGTGGCTGTGTTTACTCCTATCGATTTAGATGGAGCGTTAACTACCAGAGCAACACTTCATAATCTTTCTATTATTGAACAGCTTGAGCTTGGTATTGGCGATACTATTACGGTATATCGAAGTAATATGGTGATTCCAAAAATTGATGACAATCTAACTCGCAGTAATACATTAAAGATTCCCACCACATGTCCTTGCTGTAGAAAACCTACTGAAATTAAATATACAGACAATAGCAAAGTTCTCATGTGTACAAACCCAGATTGCGCAGCTAAGAAGTTGGCACAGTTTACTCACTTCGTAAGTCGTAAATGTATGAATATTGAAAACCTAAGTGAATCAACACTTGAAAAGCTTATTTCTCATGGTTATATCAATAATTTTAAAAGCATTTATCATCTTTCTGACCATGCTAATGAAATTACTAGACTTGATGGATTCGGGGCTAAATCAGTCGAAAAACTATTGTTGGCTATAGAAAAATCAAGAAACGTCAAGTTGGAAAATTTTATTGCCGCACTTGGAATTGATGGAGTTGGATTAGTAGCAGCAAAAACTATCTCTCAGTATTGTGAAGGTAATTATATAACATTTCACCATATGTGTTCACAACCATTTAAGTGGGAAATTCTTAATGATTTTGGTGAAGTTACACGAGATAATATTTGGAATTATTTTACCAAGCACAATGGACAAAAGCTTGAAGAAATGGATGAGCTGGCAGATGAAATGAATTTTATTATTGAAAAAAATAATAAAGATAATTCTCTTAATGGATTAAAATTCTGCATCACTGGATCGTTTTCTAGACCAAGAGATGAACTAAAAGCAGAGCTAGAGGCTAAGGGTGCCAAGTTTGTAAGTGGCGTAAGTAAAAAACTTGACGTTCTTTTCTGTGGTGAAAAAGCAGGCTCAAAATTAGCTAAAACACAAAGTCTTGGAATTAAGGTAGCTTATGAAGATGAATTAATGAAGATGTTGAAAAAACAATAAGAGTATGTCTAATATACACAAATAATTTAAAGAGCACATAGATTTTTATGTGCTCTTTTTAGTATTGACAAGAAGTCTTAAACGTGATAAGATAACAATACAAAATGAATGAAAAGAGGGCTTATAAAATGGCTAACATTGTAAACAATTATAGTTCTACTATGGTAACAATTTTCCAAGATGTAATTCGTACATATGAGCGAAATATAGATATTATTAAAGAGTGCGAAGATACCTTGAATGATATCAATCATGAGATCGAATTCTCAGACTCTAAAGATTTATATCGCGGATATTTAATGTACAAAGATATTAAAGAACTTAGACAAAAGAGGCGGCAAGCTAAGCAAGAAAATGAGCTACTTAAAGACATGTATGAGTATTTTACGAGTTCGCAAGGTCAGGCATTCAAAAACAAAATTCAGCAGCTTCAGGGTAATGCCCGAAAGATTGAAGAAGCTCAGCAACGTAGAACTTATGTGCCAAGAAAGCGCACAGATTTAACAATTGCTGATAGAACTTGTGAGACTAAGCCTTCTTTTGAACAAATGCTGGCTGATTTTAATAAGAACAAAGCTAGTATGAAAAGTGGAAAACTGAGGAAGTAACGATACAAAATGAATAGGAGGGATGAATATGAGTAAGTACAATTTTATAGATATGACTGGATGGATAATGTCAGAACATGGTGTTCCCGATAGTAGAATACAAGTTTTATATCAATCTGGAAAAGGCGAGAGCGGAGAAATTAGATGGATGTGCAAATGTTTATGCGGGAGTGACCGTATGTGGGATGCGTATGGAAGCAATATAAGAAATGGACATACAAAATCTTGTGGTTGTCTTAAAGATGAAACACTTAGAAGAAAAGACAATAAGTATAGAAAGACAAATGATTATATTTTAAATCTTGAAGATAAAAATGGGAAATATGGCATTGGAGTTTGTTGCAATAGTGGGAATCAATTTTATTTTGACATGGAAGATTATGATGAAATTAAAAAATATACTTGGACAGATTCCTATACTTCAAATGAACTACATGTGTTAACAACTAGTATTGATAAAAAACAATATTCCATGCATAAGCTATTAGGAATGTCAAAATATGATCATAAGGATCGCAACGAATTAAATAATCGACGATACAATTTAAGACAATGTACTCATCAAGAAAATTGTAGAAATAAAGGAGTCAGATCTGATAATAAAAGTGGCATCACTGGAGTTTATTTAAATAAATCAACAAATAAATGGAGAGCACAGGTAAAAATTAATGATAAAAATACTATGGTTTACTACGGTGACTCCAAAGAGGACGCGATCAAGGCTCGTCTGGAAGCGGAGGCGAAATATTATGGTGAATTTGCGCCGCAAAGATATTTGTTTGAAGAATATGGAATTAACATGGAGGAATGATTATGAGTGCTAAAAGAACGTGCGCACTATGTGGCAAAAAATGTAATAAAGATGAAATGTATGTAAAACATGCGGGGAAGCATAACACCTATTATTGCTCAGAGGAAGAATTCAAACTTGCTACGGAGCGTAAGAAGAAGAGGGAAGAAAATAAAAAGAGACAGCAACAAGAAGGAGGACAATGATGAGTTACAGCAGTCTTCATAATCATAGCATGTATAGCTTGTTAGATGGTTATGCAACTTGCGAAGAATATTTGCAGCGTGCTAAGAAAATTAATCTTCATGCCTTTTGTATTACTGAGCATGGAAATGCATATTCGTGGTGTTATTTCGACAAGCTTAAAAAAGATTATCCAGAAGTAAAAATGTTGTACGGCGTGGAATTCTATGAATGCCTTGATCGCAATGAAAAGAACAAAGATAGTAAATATTTTCATTTACTTGCAATTTGCATGAACGAACGCGGCAGAATTGCACTTAACGAACTAATTACATTATCAGAACTCCATGGTAAGTATTATCGTCCTCGTATTACAATTCAAGATATGAAACCGTATGCTAATGATTTAATTGTTTCATCTGCCTGTTTAGCATCTAAGTTGTCTAGAGAACAAGATTATAATAAATGTTTAGAATATGTTTACGAATACAAGTCTATATTTCCGCATTTTTACTTAGAGTTACAGGCTCATGGTAATAATCAAGATCAAGAAGAATATAATAAGAAAATTCTTCAGCTTGCAAAAGATACAAACACTAAATGGATTATTACCACAGACTCTCATGCGGCGACAAAGGAAGACCTGTATTATCAAGGTCGTTTGGTACAAATTGCTCACGATTCAGAAACAATGTCCGAAAGCTACAATGATTGTTATCTTATGTCTGAGGAAGAGATTCATAATATCCTGGATGAACAAATTGGCGTTGAAGCGGTCAATATTGGACTTGCGAATACAAATGAAATTGCAGATTTATGTGATATTGTGAATATGCCATTTCAATCCCCTAAATTACCTACATTTCCTCTTCCTGATGGATTTAAAGATAATTATGAATATCTTCAACATCTTATAAAAGAAGGTTGGAAAAAACGTAAATTTAATGAGTTTGACTTAGACAAACAAAAAAAATACCATGAACGTATTGATTATGAACTAAGTATAATTCATCAAATGGGGTTTGACGGTTACTTCCTTATTGTTGCTGATTTTATTCAATGGTGTAAACAAAATGGTAACAAAGTAGGAGCAGGTAGAGGTAGCTGTGCCGGTAGCCTTGTTTGTTATACAATAGAAATTACTGACCTTGATCCTATCAAATATGGTCTTATTTTTGAACGTTTTCTTAACCCTGAACGTGTCAGTATGCCTGATACTGATACTGACGTTTATGACAGAGGAATGGTTATTAATTATTTAATTGATAGGTATGGCGAAGATAGGGTTTGTCAGATTATTAATTTTTCATTTATTACACCTGTTGTTGCCCTTAAAGATGTTGGAAAAGTTTTAGGTTTTCCGTACAAAGAGATGGATAAATTAAGCAAAGGGTTTATTTATCCAACATTTAAAGAATGTTTGGATAACAATCAAGAAGCAGCAGATAATCCAAAATATTCTGAACTGTTCGACATTGCAAGTCATTTGTCAGGACGTGTAAAAACCACTTCTATACATGCAGGAGGCGTTGGTATTGTTGATGGTAAAATTACCAATTTTATGCCAATGAAGCTTGGTCCAGAAGGAGAACATGTTATTCAAGTTGATAAACGTATTGTAGAAGAAGTTGGAATTATTAAATATGATATACTTGGTGTGGCGTCGTTGGGACTTGTGCAAGAAACACAAAATGATGCGGGGGTATCTGATTGGAAAATTAATATTAATAATGAAAGTTTTGAGCATGATAATGCTTCATATGCATTGTTAAGTCATGCATTAACAAACGGTGTTTTTCAAGTAGAAAGCGCAGGAATGAAAGATCTATTACTAAGATTACAACCTAAAGATTTATCACAAATTTCTGCAGTACTTGCATTATATAGACCTGATTCTATGGGGGCCCTTGAAGAATATATTGAGTGTAGTAAGCATCCAGAAAAAGTCACTTATATTCATCCAGATATGGAACCAATTCTGCAAGAAACGTTCGGATGTATGATATATCAAGAACAACTACTTGACATCGTTAGAAAATTTGGTGGTAGAAGCTATGGTGGCGCTGACCTATTTAGAAAAGCAATTGGAAAAAAGAACGTAGAGCTAGTAAAACAAGAGTCTGCAAAACTATACCAAGAAATTATTAACAATGGTTATAGCAAGGAGTTGGCGAAACAAATTAGTGATGATCTTTCAACTAAGGGCGGCTATCTCTTTAATAAGTCACATTCTTATAGTTATGCTGTTCTTTGCCTACAAACTGCATATTTAAAAGAACATTATACAACTTATTTTTTTAACGCACTATTCAACATGAATAAAAACAAACCTGGCATGATTAACAAACATATTTTAGACGCAAGACAGTTTGGTGTAGAAATAATGCCTCCTAACATCAATAAATCTAAAATGAATTTTTCTGTTGTGAACAACAAGATTCTTTTTGGATATTCGGCCATTTCTGGAATAGGAGAAACGTTGGCGGAAGTTATTATTAATGAACGTAACACCAATGGAAAATTTACTGATTTCAACAACTTTATAGAACGTGTTCAACCAACAAAAGCTCAAGTTATTAGTCTTGTAAAAAGCGGAGCGATTCCAACAAAAAACAAAAAACAATTTTTAATCAAATATTTTAAATCTCAGTATGAAGAAAAAGAATATAAACCAGTATCTTCATTGCCGACAAAAATGAAGTTACTTATGGACTGGGATATTGATACATCCGAATATATGATTGGCAAAAAAGTAGATAAAGAACGAGTGCTGGCAATATATAATGATAAACGCAAGATACAATTTGAAGCCGAGCAAAAAGATAAATATCAAAAATATATAGATGACTGCACCGATAAATATCTTAAAGATGAACCTTTTTGGGAGTTTGAAACTTTGCAAATATTTGTTAGTGATGAGAACCCATTTACAGAAGCATATAAAATTCTTAATGATTTTTCTGCATATGACATTGGAGATAAATGCGTTATAGTAGGTATTATTTCAAAAATTCAAAAAAAGAAGACAAAGAAAGGTCAGCAATTTGCTTTTGCTAATGTTTATTCAGGAGATGGAATTATAGAAGTTACGATATGGCCAGATGCTCTGCAAAAATTTCAAAATCTTATTGTTAAAGGACAACAGGTTGCTATTCTTGGCAAAAAAGATGGCGATGATAAAATGATTGTAGATAAGATTAAAAGCTATAATCAGTGGTTAGTTGACATTGAGAAAAAGAAAAAGCGTAAAGTATATTATTAAAGTTTCAAGAGGTATGGCGAAAAAGTTTGTCATACCTCTTGACAATACAAAATGAATGATGTATAATATGAACACAATCAGTGAAAGGAAGTGAACAAACATGGATGAAAACAACATTATCCAGCTTTATGAAAACAATAGTACGGATTCAAATCAAGACGAACTATTTAAAGAAGCAGTCGAAGCACAACTTAAAAAGGTGCATACTCAAGGATTACTGATCGGCGCACAAACAATGTGTAAAGTAATTCTAGATAAGATTGTAGTAGCACAAGAAAAGCCGAGCAAGATGACTATGAATGATTATAAAAGATTAGTCAAAGATATCACATCATTCTGTCGTACTGGGCTTTCTCGTAAGGTTAAGCCTAATGGCGAGACTGAATCGATTGAAGGAGGATCGGACGTTGACCAAAACAGTACAAAATGAATGGAGGACTAATATGAATTTTACGGTTGAAATTCTGAAATATCCTACAGAAGAAGATTGGATGCTATGCAAAATATGTACTCTTAATACAGTAGGAAAAACTAGCACAAAACTTCCGACTAATGAGTGGAAGCATAAACTTTTACTTTCAGAGCATAGTCCAATTCGTACATTAAATTTTTGCATCAAAATGACAATTCCATATTATGTCAGTGTTCATTTCGCAAGACATTTTATCGGAGTTACGCACTTTGTTCAGAGTCAGCGCAATGACCGTCAAGATAATTATGATCGCACAAAAGCGCCACAGGATGCAATGGTTAACCATATCATGTACATAAATGCCCAAGAGCTAATGTTTATGGCTAGACGTAGACTGTGTACGCAAGCCGATCCATTTACTAGAGCCGTTATGCAAGAAATTGTAAAACAGGTTGTGAGATCAAACCCAGAGTTTAACGGCACTCTTGAGCCTATGTGTTTATATAGAGGTGGCAGATGTACAGAATTTAATTGTTGTGGATTAAACAAAAAATACAAAGAAAAGGAAGTGAAATTAGGTGAAGCCCTTGATTTGTATGGTTGGTAAATCAGCCAGCGGCAAAACCACTGTAGCAAATGCGCTTAAAACAGAATGTGCAATGTCGCAACTGCAGTCATATACCACACGTCCTAAAAGATTCGATGAAGAGATTGGGCATATTTTTGTTACAGACGAAGAGTTTAATAAGCTTCAAAATATCATGGCTTATACCGAATATAATAAATATCGTTATTGTGCCACAAAAGAGCAAGTCGATGCAACAGACATTTATGTAATTGATGTTCCAGGTGTTGAAACACTGTTACAAAAATATCAGACGAACAGACCAATTATTATCATTTACTTCCAGACAAATATCCGTACTAGAATTGATCGTATGATTGATAGACATGATTCTGACATGGAGATCGTTTCAAGAATTTATAATGATGAAGAATTTGACTGGGAGCTGCGCTTAGATAGAGTTGTATGGAACAACAAATACAATTTAGGAAGAAATATTACAATGTACACAATTGATGCGAATAAGAATCTAGATTCTGTAGTAGCACAAATAAAATTTTTAATCAATTAAATCCTTGGAGGAGTATTAGAATGACTATCGTATGCGATATTGATAATGTACTTTGTGACTTACAGCAAGTTGTCGTAGATTTGTTTAACAAGCGCAATGGAACAGAATACACGCTAGATAATTTTACAGACTACAATGTAGAAAATGTCCTACCAATTCAAGAGGCTGTTGAAATGAAGAAAATCTATGGTGAACCAGAACTTTATAAGGGTATTAAGCCTATTGTTGGGGCACAAGATGGTTTGCAAAAACTTGTAGACAATGGGCACAACGTATACCTTGCCACAGATGCTATTCCTAGTACATATGCCGAGAAAGTGGAGTGGGTTAACCATTTCTTCCCATTTGTAGATAATTCTCATATTATTGCTATTAAGCATAAAGATTTACTTAGATGCGATGTGATGATTGAGGACAATCTACATAATTTGCTACATGGAGTGCATTATGAGCGTATTTGCATGGACTATCCTTGGAACAGGGGAGTGCATGATTGGGCTTATGATATTCATAGATGCTCCAATTGGGATGAGATTATAGATGTTGTAAATGAAATTAATGAAAGAGAGTGATGTGTGTTGGAGGTAACAAAACGTGATGGCAGACAAGTTCAATTTGATAAGAACAAAATTAAGATTGCTGTATTAAAAGCATTTCTTGAAATTGATGGAGAAGAAACTCCATATGCTAAAGAAAAGGCGCGAGAAATTGCAAATTATATTGAGTCTTTGAATAAAGATATGAGTGTTGAAGACATTCAAGACATTGTTGTTAATAAGCTTATGTCAAGTTCAAGAAAAGATGTAGCAAGCCATTATGTTGAATATAGATATTTGCATAAGATTGCTAGGGAGCAATATCAAAATCTATTTAATGCAATTTCTGAAAAACTTAGTGCTTCAAATGTACAGAATCAAAATGCAAATGTTGATGAACATTCATTTGGTGGGCGAATGGGTGAAGCTAACGATATTGTTATGAAGCAGTATGCGTTGAATTACTGTATGTCAGAAATGGCAAAAAATAATCATCTTAATAATGAGGTTTATATTCATGATCTGAATAGCTATGCCGTTGGTATGCACAATTGTCTTTCAATTCCATTTGATGATTTACTTGCAAAAGGCTTTAACACTCGTCAAACTGATGTAAGACCTGCA
>NFYZ01003216.1_pt1 | contig 16333 bp, 18 predicted proteins | sample 1092561 | NCBI WGS metagenome assembly NFYZ01 (sample SAMN03609887, study PRJNA323583) | gut metagenome | isolation source: feces | host: Rattus norvegicus | place: Malaysia | collected 2013 | reverse complement strand
GTAAAAAGAATGTTGAACCACAATTCAGCAAATTTAAGAAATTCCATATTGTTCACTAAGCGCTTCTGGAGCGCTTTTTATCTTATAAAGGATTAAAAATGAGCTTACTTGATGCAATTAAGACACAGGCACAGATAACCGATAAAGTGCTTGTGTCTTTTTCTATGGGAAAAGATAGCATAGTAACACTTGATCTATGCATGAAGTACTTTAAGCAAGTACAACCATTTTTTATGTATTTGGTCCCTGACCTTAAATTTCAGGAAGAAGCACTGGCTAAGTATGAGCGACATTATGGTGTTGACATTATTAGAGTGCCACACTTTGAAAATGCCGATTTCTATAGATACGGTTCTTTTAGGGATGCTGATTACTCAGTGCCACGGGTTAAAATTAGAGCTATTTATGAAGCAATCAGACAAGAAACCGGCATTCAGTGGATAGCCGGCGGAGAAAAGATAAACGATTCTGTGGTACGTAGAGCGATGTTAAAACATTCAGGATCAATTGACGTTGAGCGTGGACGTTTCTATCCAGTTATGTACTGGCGAGATGCGGATATTAAAAGATACATGCAAGTTAATAACTTATTGTATCCAGATGATTATGCTAGGATTCTTAAATTTTTCCCGGAAGCACAAGCTGGTGTATTGCAATATGAAGCTTATAAGAAGAGTGGTGAGAAGTAATGGCTAATCAAAATACTAATTGGGTTAAATTCTTTGAAAATTATGATTATGAAAAAGATCGTAAAGAACGCGCACAAAAACGTGAAAAAGAACGTCAAGACAGAATAAAGCAAAGACGTAAAGAACACCAAAAGATGAGCTATACCCCTAAAGAACGTCAAGCTTACTTAAAAGCCTTACGTTATGGTCGTAGACAAAAAGCTGGTGGAACATATAAAGCAGTTCCTGGAGTTAAATTCAACGGTGGTAGCCTTGCGGTTGGTAAAGACAAAAAAGGAAATGTACATGTGTTTTCTAACAATAGAGAAAGTTATAAAGTAACCGAACTTGGTCCAAGAGGAATGAGAAAAGCGACCGATTGGTCCTATCTGAGTCTTGCAGATCAAAAAAAGGCTTCAAAAATGATTAGTAGTATTTTTGCTGGAGTTAGCAAAGGAAAATATAAACTGGGCTCAACTGGAAGTAGGGGAGGTTAATTATGTCACACCCATTACAGAGATTTGAATATGGAACAGTTAAACGCAGTCAAATTAAATTTGCTGAGTATAATCCTAGAATTATTGATGAGACTAATCAAAAGAAACTTGTTAAAGCAATTAGAGAAAATGGATTAATTGAACCACTAGTATGGAATAAACGTACTGGTGTGCTTGTTGGTGGTCATCAACGTTTAACTGCTGCAGATAAGATTTATCGTAAGAAAGATTATGATGTGCCAGTAGCAATCATTGATGTTGACGAAAAGACAGAAAAGAAATTAAATGTCCAACTTAATAATCCAAGTATGCAAGGCGATTGGGACTTAGACGAACTCTTTAATTTATCACAAGATGTATCTTTTGAAGACATGGGTTTCAACAAATCTGATATTGATTTTATGTTTGATGGGGATGTTGATTTTGATGGTAGTTTGTCTGAAAACGATGAACCATCAAAGACATCAACACCTTACGACGATGAAGTTGAAGATGAGAAAGATAAGATGACTAAACTTGCTGAATTTAATCAAACTAAGAGTGAGTTTAGAAAGAAAGACAATGATTCAACCATTATTAACTTCTATACAAAGGTTATTTTTCCTAGCAATGAAGTTAAAGAAGAAGTATATAGAAAAGCTAGCATCCCTGCTAATGAAGAATACATTACATGGGATCAGTTGAAGAGATACTTCAATAGATAGTTTGTGAAAAAAATGTGTTTGGCCACGATGATCAAAATTCATTCAAGACCGACAATATAGCATTTTGAGTTTGTGAAAAATTGGAGGTGATTTAATGGCTCAACAGTTAGATCTATTTAATGCTAGTCGTACGACGTCTTATCGAAATCAGCACAGAGTAATACAACGAAGATTAAAGACAACTGGTAATGGTGATCGCAAAATTAAAAGAATGACTAATCGTATTACTGGTGGACAAAGTATGAGAGCTAACGGCAATAGATTAAATCAAGCATTAACTAGTGCTAGACGAAGTGTTAGATCAGTAAAGTTAATTTTAAGAAGAAGTGGAATAAAGGTTAAAAGAAGTTCTTTTGGTAGCAAAGGTGGTTAAAGTTATGGGGTGGATTAGATGGCACGTGCTGAATATAAGAAATGGCTAGAGCCTGATAATCTAACTAGGCTAAGATCATGGGCTAGAGATGGTTTAACCAATGAACAGATTGCAAAGAAAATAGGCGTTAGAAGACAGACTATTTCTGAATGGTCAAAGAAATACCCTGACATTGCGGACGCCCTGAAAAAGGGTAAAGAAGTAGTTGATTCTGAAATTGAAGACTCTTTAATTTCAGTTATGAAGAAGCATACTATTACCACGACTCAATATAAGATGGTCAAAAAGGATGATTTCAACTTGAAAGCTGAACGTTCAAAATTTGCTAACGTCTATAAGTTAGATCATCCTAATGCTACAAAAAATGAAATACTTATTGCTACAGCAGAGAATGTGGAAGTCTATGAAAAGATACCAATCAGCAAAACGGTAACTGAAGTAGATCCAAACACCTCTGCTATTATTTTCTGGCTTAAAAATAGACGTCCAGATGTATACCGTGATCAAACATTCCAGAAACTTAATGAAGCTAATGCTCGTAAGACGCTTGCTGAAGCTCAACTTAGCGAAGCACAGCTTAAAGCGATTGAAGAAAACGATGATCCAAGTAACAAGACAATTATTGTTGATGATATAAGGGAGGTTTCATATGACAGCAATAGTGAAACTGAGTCAAGAGATTAATCCTCACTTTTATCCAGCTTGGAATAGCAACAAGCCTTATCAAGTGTATAAGGGCGGTCGTGGTTCGTTTAAGTCTTCAGTGATTAGCTTTAAGTTAGTTACTACAATGATGCGGTATATTGCTCAAAACAAGACGGTAAATGTTATTTGCGTGCGTGAAAATCAAAGATATTTACGAGACAGTGTCTATAACCAGATTTTGTGGGCAATGACCAAGCTACATGTTGGAAGTGAGTTTAGAACTCGTGTCTTACCATTAACTATTACTCATATCAGGACGGGATCAACGTTCTACTTCTATGGTGCTAATGATCCTATGAAGCTTAAGTCCAACATAGTTGGTAATGTAGTAGCTGTTTGGTATGAAGAGTTTGCCAACTTAAAGAATGCTGACGTGTTTGACCAGGCCACCCCAACATTTATTAGACAAAAGCCAGATTTTGTTGATCAAGTTAAGGTCTATATCTCATATAATCCTCCACGTAATCCATATGCGTGGGTAAATGAGTGGATAACACAGCATGAAACAGATCCAGATTATTTCATTGATACGAGTACCTATTTAGACGACAAGCTAGGCTTTACTACTAAGCAACAATTAAATCTAATTGAGACATACAAGCGCAATGATCCTGATTATTATCGTTGGCTATACCTTGGCGAAGCAGTAGGACTTGGAACAAACGTCTACAATATGGACTTATTTCAGCTTGTGGATAAGTTACCAGATGATGAGTACATTACAGAAGTCTTTTACGGCATGGATACCGGTTTTATGGTATCAGCAACGGCTTGCGTGGCGTGTGCTTTCACTAACAAATATAACGTGTATGTATTAGATACCTTTTATTATGATCCGACTAAGTATGCTCGTAAGTTGTCAGCATCTGAACAAGCTGAGAGAGTGCATGACTTTATTAACGAGATAACCAATAAATATGGGATGCTCCCGTATAATCAGACAATCGACTCTGCAGATGGTGGTATCTACACACAATACTGGCAGATGTATAACACGCAATGGTCTAAGGTGCATAAGTCTAGTGAGGCAGCAATGATTGACCGAGTTCAAGACTTGCTAGCACAAGGTCGCCTATTTGTGATTAAAACTCCGGGAAACAACATTTTTTTAGACGAACATAAAAAATACCAGTGGGATCCAGCTACTGTTAATAGTGACAATCCAAGGGTGGTTAAAGAAGATGACCACTCTTGTGATGCTCTTAAATACGGCATAGTAGATAATGAGCGCTTACTTGGATTATCGGCATAAGGCGGTGAGTATATGGGATTATGGGCAAGCATTAAAGGATTATTTAGGAAAGGTGGTGCTAAGTTAGGGATGATTAAATCATTAGGAGCTATTACAGACGATCCACGGATTGCAGTACCTGCAGAAGAGTACACACGCATCCGAAAAGCTAAAGATTATTATTCTGACAAGCCACAAGACGTTCATTATTGGGTGCTAGGACACGAGAAGAAACGCAAGATGAATACCGTTAATATGACGCAAAAAGCATCTAAGCGCTTAGCATCAATCATCTTCAACGAACAATGTTCGATAAAAGTTAATGATAATGAACTCCAGGAACAACTTGATAAGATCTTTCGTGAAAGTCGCTTTTATACCACCTTTGAAACTAATTTACAGCGTGCTATTGCTTTAGGCTCTAGTGCAATTAGGCCTTATGTTGAAGATGATCAAGTTAAGCTTAATTGGTCAGACGCATTAGGCGTTTACCCACTTAATGCGAATACAACAGAAGTTAAAGAGATAGCGCTAGCTCGTAAGATCATGAAGACTGTTAATGATGAACCGCACTATTACACCTTATTAGAGTTTCATCAATGGGGTAAAAAACAAGCTGACGAGAATGGTAATGAGTATACACCTTACACAATAACTAACGAGTTGTATGAATCGACTGATGAGGGCACAACAGGCACACAGATCCCTTTAAATTCACTTGAAGAGTATGCTGACTTACCGCAAACAGCAACTTTTACGCATATAACTAAGCCACTGTTTGCTTTCTATCGTAATCCAGGAGACAACAACAAGAGTTTCACAAGCCCATTAGGATTAGGTTTATGTGACAACTGCAGAAACATTCTTGATGACATCAACGTGACACAAGACGGCTTTTATTGGGACGTTAAGACTGGACGCAGACGTGTAACTGTTCCTGAAAGCTGGTTAAAACGGCAAACTCAAATCAATGGAAATCCCGTCCCCGTAGATCAGCAAATGTATTGGGATACTGACGATGATGTATTTGTTCCAATCAATAGTAGATTAGACGATAGTAGTTCATTTAAGGACTTAGCTATCAATATTAGAACAGATCAGTATCAAGCAGCAATGAGCTACTTCCTACATGAGTTTGAAAATGAAATTGGATTGAGCGAGGGAACATTTACGGCAACCCCTACAGGTATTCAAACAGCTACAGGTGTTGTCTCAAGCAATTCAATGACTTATCAAACACGTTCTAGCTATCTAACGCAAGTAGAGGACACGATAGACCAACTTGTATATGCTATTGCTGAACTATTGCAGACACCGGAATTATGGAGCGATCAAAAGCCTAAATGGACTGGAGACATTGATAATCTAGTTATTACGCCAGACTTTAACGATGGTATTTTTGTGGATCAAGATGCACAGTTCAAGAATGATTTATCAGCTCTTAATGCTGGTGCAATGCCTATTACAGAATTTACCAAGCGTAACTATAACTTAAGCGATGACGAAGCCACTAAGTGGTTGGAACAACTGCAGAAGGAAAAAGCAACACCAGCGCCTGATTTTGAGCAGTTTAATCCTTTAGCAGATACGCAAAAGCAAAAAGATAAAGGTGAGGTAGATGGATCCGCAACTAAGCAAGATGATGAAGAAAGCAAGCAAGATAGTTGATTACTATGATTACTTGCAGCAGCATACCTTTTATTTGCTGATTGACACGTTTAAGAAACACAAAGGGATGCTTATTAATGCTGATGAAAAAAACGTCTTAGAGTGGCGTTTAAAGGCTCTTGCTGAGATGGGTGGTTTAACTGACAAAGTGGTCGATTTCATTGCCAAAAATATTGGATACAGTAAGCAAGCTATTTATGATCTAATTCAAGACCAAGGCTTAAAAGTAGCAAAAAGAATGAATACTGAGCTGGCTACCGCTTTAAAGCAACCAATGAAGGACGTTAGCAAAGATACAGTAGCAATTATTAACGCTTATGCAGATCAGACTTTCAGGAACGTTAACAATTACGTTAATCAGACGTTATTAACAACTAATGTTCATAAAAATGCCGCCTTAAAAACCTATCAAAACATTATCGACAAAACTGTATTAGATGTTTCTACAGGGACTAAGACGGCAGATAGAGCATTAAAAGACAATATCCTCCAATGGTATGACAAAGGCTTGCCTACATCCCTAACAGATAAAGGCGGTCATGAATGGACACTAGAAGGGTATACAAGAACTGTCATTACATCTACTACCCACCGAGTATTTAACGAAGCTAGAGCGCAATCCATGAAGGAATTTGACACAGTACTTGCTACTATGTCTAGTCATCCGGCAGCAAGACCGGCTTGTGCTCCAATTCAAGGCAAAGTAGTGTGTATTGTCCCTAAAAGTGATCCAAAAGTTGACCTTTCGTATTCTAATATCTATGACTATGGATATGGTAAGCCGGCAGGCACTCAAGGTATTAACTGCAGTCACATTCTCTATCCTTATATCAAAGGTGTATCTCATAATTTTCAAAAACATTATGATCCTGAACAAGCTGTTAAAAACGCTAAAATACAGCAACAGCAAAGATACTATGAGCGTAGTATTAGGCATCTTAAACGAAAAAAAGAACTTGCTGAAAGGGATGATGATCCAGAAAGTGTTAGAAAACTAAATCAAGGTATTAGAGGTTATCAAGCTAAATTAAGACAAATTGTTAAGGATCATGACTTCCTAGCAAGACAGTATTCAAGAGAGAGGATAGAAAAATGACAATAGACGAATTACGAAAGAAGTTACATAAGATTGATACAGCGTTATTTGTTGATACTGGTGTAACCGGTAAACTTTTAGGTGTTAATTGGTTAGGGTATCTTCAGATGTATGACTTATACGATGCTGAAGAAAATAAATTTCATGAAGAAACTTGTGCCAATTTTCTGTCAAAAGATCAATTTAATAAGTTTAAAACAATAATTACTGAATATCTTAATAAAAAAGATAATGATTTCTTAGCGCGACAGTATAGCCGTGAACAAATAGTGAAAGGAAAACAAATTATGAAATTTAAAAACACCAAGGACGTAGCATCCGTTATAAAAGATACGCAAAAAGACAATCAATCTATGAAAGACTGGTCAAGAGTAGTAATTGAAACAGAAGAGCCTAATCCAGTTCCAATTGCTGTTGTAACTAACGACAACTTTGAAGTTGCTGATGGCTTACAAATCAGATTAAAACCTGTATACCCTGATAAAGCTAAATAAATAAATCGACCTGAGTATGTCGCTAAACTGCTTTTTTATTATGCTCTGAACGAGGTCGTCCCTCGTATAAATTAAACGTTAGGAGAACCAAAATGGAACGTGATTTTTTAGAAAAACAAGGCTTAAATGCTGATCAGATCAAGGCTGTTATGGCACAAAATGGCAAAGAAACTAATGCCTTACGTGATGACTATGACCGAAAATTAGCTAGCTTAAATGATCAAATTGAAGGTTACAAGTCACAAGTAACGGATCGTGATAAGCAGATTAAGTCTTTAAGTACTGCAGCCAAAGACAACGAAGAGCTTAAGGCCAAGTTTGCCGAAGTTGAAAAGGCTAATAAAGAAAAAGACAAAGAATGGTCTAGCAAGTTAGCATCCCAAAAGAAAGAGTTTGCTATTTCAAGTGCTTTAAGTAAAGCTGGTGCACTTGAAAACAAGGCTGTTCTACCCTTTATTGATACCGGTAAGGTATCACTCGATGAAAATGGCAACTTAATTGGCTTTCAAGAGCAAGTTGATGCTGCTAAACAAAATTACGGCTTTTTATTCAAAAAGGATGAGCCAGCAGAACCACAAAAGCCGGCTACTCACGTAGTTGTTTCAGGGAATGGCACATCCGAAGTCCCACAAGATCCAAATAAAATGAGTCTTGAACAGCAAAGCGAGCTTTATAAACAAGACCCACAAAGTTGGATGAATCTATTTAGAAAGAAGTAATTAATACATGGCAAACGAAATTACAGACTTAACCAAACTTATTGTTCCTCCTGTATTTACCCAATGGGTAATTGATCACTTGAATGATACTAACAATTTATTACAATCAGGTATTTTATCCCAACCTCAAGGCATTAACCTAACAGCTCCTGGTGTAACTGTTCAAATTCCATATATTAAGGCTGAAAAGCATCTACCTGATCCATGGACTGACCAAGACGACAAAACTAGTCATTCTGTTGGTGCAAGTAGTATGTTTGGGATGAAACTCTACCAAACTCTGACATATGGATCAACCAAGCTATCAACTATTATTTCAGGAGCACCTACTCAATCAGCAATCGCTTCAGCAATGGCTGAGGATTGGACAGCTGGAAACATGTATGCACTAATTAAATTATTATCTGGTGTATTTTCAGTAGAAGATATTGCAGCTGCAAAGAAAATTGATATGACAGCAATTTCTCCAACTAACTCAGACTTTAATTCAACTGGTTGGCTTGCATCCCGTACATTGATGGGCGATAAGGCTAACGTTTTAACTGGAATTGCCGTAAATTCAGCAACTGAAGCAATGATGACCCAAGAAGATTTAAAAGATCATGGCTCTACTATTTCTTCTGACGTTGCTCCAAATGGTACTTTTCACGGTATGATCATTACGGTTGATGATCAAATTCCACTTGATATTTCTGATCCTAAAAAGCCAAAAAGTACTGCTTACATCTTTTCAAGAGGTGCTGTAGCATTCGATAGAACTATTCTCTCTACTGACACAGAAAATAAAATGCTTGAAAACGGGGGCACGAGCTATGTTTCCCAAGATAGTATCATGACTATGAATGTACAAGGTACCTCAGTTAAAAGAGGTTGGCAGCCAGCTAAGGCAAACTTTGCTACTGTTGATGAAATGACAAGTGCTAACGCATGGGAAGTCCCAGAAGGTAGAGATGTACGTGATATTGGTGTCGTTGCTTATACACACACAGTTGATCCAATTTTTGCACAGGGATTAATTGCAGCACAAAAGAAAACTTCTGATGGAAATTCAGGAGTAGAAAATAAAGGCGATGGTAAGTAACCAAAAAAGTAAATAATTAGGAGGGTTCTTGATGCAATTACTTAGCCAAAAGGAATTTCAAGAACTAACAACCAGATCTACTAATGCTGATTTTGATGCTCTTGAAAAAGCCGCTGAGAACATGATTAATCCTTTAACAGGGATGTATTATGAACGCAATTCAATTGATGAAGATACTGATACAAATCGTGTTAATTGGTTTAAGAAGGCACTGGCTTTGCAGATTGAGTATATGGACGATATTGGTGCAACTAATACATATGAGATGGCTCAAAAAGATGTTAAAAGTATCTCAATTGATGGAACAAGCATCTCAACAGGTACTAGTCCAACGGATTCAGCAACTAATGGTGTATACAATCTAGCATTAGAATATCTTTTCTATACTGGCTTGCTTTATAGAGGTGTTTCATCATGTTAAAGCCACCAAAGTCAATGTGCAACCAATCTATTATCATCAAACGCAAAGTTAAAGATGATTTATATGGTGAAGCTACTTACGATGATGGTGTTCAGATTAATAATTGCGTGGTTCACTTAAGAACAATCTATTCAGGCACTAACAACGATCGGCAGATTGTCGCAAATGGTACTGTAATGATTTATAAAGATATATCAGAGCCACTTATTTCACTATCTAAGCAAGATATTGAGGATAAGGCGAAGATCATCTATGAAGGTCAAGAATACACGCTAACCAATATAAACGAAGACTACGAGCCTTTTAGTAAAGCAATCTATCAATATAAGCTATCAATGATTTGAGGTGACAGGATGGGTATAAAAGCACATGTAGATATTGCTAAATTGGAGCAGAAACTAAATGATACCCAGTTAAGACGTGGCCGTTTGGCTATGGCTAACGATGCTCATCAAGCAATGGAAAAATACGTACCTAAAAAAGAAGGTACATTGCGAGAAACTTCAAAGGTGGCAACTGATGGTTCTAGCGTGTATTATGTTCAACCTTATGCTAGAGCACAATTCTATGGTTTTATTACCAATCAATACGGTGGACCGTTTAGGATACATAATTACACTACCCCTGGAACATCAAGACGTTGGGACCTAAGGCTTAAGGGTAATTTATCGGAGATGGCAATGGTTAAAGAAGCATTTATCAATGGAGCACAATGGCATGAGTGACGTTAAATTCGATTTACAAGAAGCACTTGCTGAATCAATTATCAAGGGTACAGGATTGCCAATTAAGATTGCTTATTTAGCACCTGATAACTCCATTGGACTAGTCCCAGAACAAGGATCACATAAGATTTCAACTGACTTTAGCGGTCGTGAGTATTGGGTATATAACTATGCAATTACTGAACGTGGCAAAAGTGGCCGAGATATCAAGAATGACCTATTCAAGATCAGCATGTATTTAGATGATTTAGAGCTAGGAGCTATAAAAAGTGATGATAATACCTTCACCTTTGACAAAATTGATGTTTCAAGCGCTCCTAGCGAAGCGGAACAAGACTTACAAGGAACAGTAACGTATCTATTAGACGTTGCTGTTTTTGTCTATACAAAATAAGGAGATTAAAGAATGGCAAACAATTTAGCTCAAATTAAGGGATCAGAAGTCCCAGACGATGGAGCAGCGTTAAACGTTGCTAATAAGTTATACATTGATACTACTGACGATTATAAGAATTTAACTGATATTACGACAGGAAAATGGGCATGGGTAGCTCATGGAATTAACGACATTACTCCTTCTACACCAGAAAAAACTCAAAAGACCGCATACTATGATGGTGGTGGCTATGATGAAACGGAAGTAACTGGTAAATCTCTACAGTTAGCAGTTAAAGGTGTACGTTTCGTAGGAAATGTAGCGCAAGATTACATTACAAACAAACAGTATTCAATCGGATCTGCTACCAAGACTCGTGTTTTATGGATTAACAACGGGGATGTCCTAATGTCAGCATGTACTTTAACCAATATTGTTGCAACCGGTGGGGCTGCAGATGCGCAGCAAACATTTTCATTGACAATTGCTTGCAATGGAAAACCAATGACAACTACAGGAAAACTTACTCTAACTAAAGATGAATCAGATCTATATATTGCATCTGTTGATGATAAGCAACCTGCAACAACTCCCGCAGAAATAAATAATAATGCAAATACACCAGCACAAAACTAGGAGGTAACCAATGTCAGTTATTGATTTAGATAAACGAATTAAAGTAGACAACAAAGTTGATGTTAAATTAGCCGGCAAGACTTATAAGATCGTATTTGATGATAACTTCCAAAAGACTGTTGCAAAGTCATCTGTTGAAGTTATGAATGGTCTTAAAGCTTTAGAAGATCCTAACTTTGAAAATAAAGAATTAGCTACTCAAAAGAAAGATGTAGAAAATACGTTTACTTCAGTTAAAAATGCTGCAATTTCAGCATTAGACAAGCTTTTAGGTAACGGTGAAGGTAAACGCCTTTACAAGTATTACAACTACTCAACCGATGCCTTAGGAGCTGTTTTAAATGCTTTGAATGATGAAGCTACTAAATCAGTTGAAGTTAAAGAAAAGAAGCGTAAAGCGTTGAAACACATGTCTACTCCTTCAACTGTATCTGCAGGCGTATCAATGCGGGCTTAAAATCATGCTTAGTCTAACTGATACGCCTTTATCAGCTATCAAGTTTGACGACAGGATATATCACGTTAACTTAGCTTTTGACACAGTTATTAAGTATTTGGAGTTAGCAGAGAGTGACGAGCCTGACCAGGAAGAAAAAGCTATTCGTCTGTTTTTTGGAGACCAGGAACTACCTTTAGATCCTGATTTCTTTGAAAGTAGTTTTAAGCTAATAAATGAAACTATTACTAAAGCACCATATCAGTCTAATTCTTCAACGAATTTTGGGATGCAAGTAGCTCCACAACAGCTTTATTCATATAGGCAAGATGCTGACGCTATCTATGCGTCATTTTTAATGCAATATCATATAGATTTACTCAAAGAGCGCGGAAAAATGCACTGGTGTGTATTCCGTGCTCTTTTTGATGGATTGAATGAAGATACACCCATTCAAAGAATTATTGATTTACGGCAAAAGAATTTAAGTGAGATACCAGATGAGCAAAGAGGTAAGGTTGCACAGCTTCAGCAATACTATGCTTTAAAAGTTAATAAATCCAAAGCTGAACAAGATGCATTGAGTAACAATGCTTTATCGGCAGCTTTCAACTCTCTTTTTAAAGCAGCAAAGAAGGGAGGTAAATAGATGGCTGACGGTAAAATTGTTATTGATATTGACATACCGGTTGATAAGGTTAAAACCGATGCTCAACTGATAGATCAGGTCTTGAATGCACTTGGTAAAGATGCTGGTAAAGAACTAGATAATAGCTTTGAACAATCTACTAGCAAAGTTAAACAGGAAGCTGATGAGACTAATAAGGAAGTTAATCAGAAGCTTAGTAAGCCAGTTCAATTCAAGTGGACGCTAGATAACAAAGACGTCAAGGACAAGACCCAGCAAACTGACGAAGAGATAAAGTCTGTACCTAAAGAAGTAGAGACAAAATTTAGTGCTGTTACTGATGAAGCTAAGTCTAAAACAGTAGAACTTCAAAACGCCTTTAAAGCTGTACCTAAGAGTACAGAAACTAAAAATGAGGTTAATAATTCTGATGCCAAGGCCAAGGTTGAGGAAACTAAAAAAGAACTTGACTCAGTTCCGAAAGATACCAAGACTAAACAGACTGCAGATAATGCGGATCTAAAGGAAAAAACTAATCAGAGCAAGGAAGAGATCAATAAGGTACCAGATAAGAAAGACACCAAACTTACTGGTACAGATGAAACCAAGAATGCTACTGACAGTGCAAGTAAAAATGCTGACGATGCAGGAAAGCACTTTTCAAAGCTTCATGAGATTATTAAAGGAACATTTATTGGAAACTTTGCAGCAAATGCTGTTCAAACCGCCTTAAGTGTAATCAAAAATACCTTAGGTGGTGTAATTACCGAAGGTACTCATTACAATCGCTTGCAACAAGATATGATTGCCCAATGGACGACCTTGACTGGTTCGGCCGGCAAAGGTAAGGAGTTAGTTAAAGAAACTAATGATCTTGCTATTGCAGCACAAAACAGTACAGAAATGGTTAATGATTTAAACCAGAAATTCTATGCTGTTACTAACTCTGCAAGTAAGACGAGAGAGTTGTCTAAATCAGTCCTTACTTTACAAGATGCTTTTGGTCAAAGCGATGATGCAGTTAAAAACTTTGCTATGCAATGGTCTCAAATGATCGGTAATGGTAAAGCGAACGCACAAGACATGATGTCAATCCAGAATGTCTTCCCTAAGTTTATGGAAGAGCTGGTAGCATACGAGCAAAAGGTTACTCATAACAGCAAGCTAACTACCTCCCAGGTTCGAGACATGATGTCTGCCGGCAAAATATCAGCAGATACTATGAATACCGTTCTGATAGGGATGGGAGAAAAGTACAAGAATGCTACTGATAATTTCTCCCAAACTATGGACGGCATGGAAAGAACCATTCATGCACGTATTCCTGTTTTAGCAGGTGCTATCGTTAAACCGTTTCAAGATCTAAAGAATCCATTGCTCGGAAAAATGAGTAACTGGATTACTTCTAGTGGTGCTGAGAAGAGCTTTGAAAACTTTGGTAAGTCAATTGCAGGGATTATGAACGGTGTGATGACTGTAATTAATACCTTTGCAATGTCTTTCAGGGCTAATATAGCTGGTGCTTTCCAAGGGTCACATTTAGGCGACATAAGTAATTCATTTAGAGATATTGGTAAGGCTGTTACTCCAGCACTTCAAGCTATAGCCGGTTTTGTTGGTGTGATTAGTGCTGATATTTTCAAGGTTTTCACCACTCAAATTAGTGGAATTGTAAATGGATTTAAAAATGTTGGCAAGCAAAAATCTTCTTTAGATTTTTCTGGAGTAACAAAAGCATTTCAAAGCTTAAGTCAAGCAATAAATGTTGTTTATTCTTATTTAATCCCTTTGAATAAACGCATAGGTGAGTTTGTTGGAATATTTGCAAAAGGTGCAATTGCTGGTATTGTTACTGTCTTTCAAGATATTAGCGGTGCTATCGGTAAAGTAACATCTAAGATTACGGAATTAATTCCGCCAGTGCAAAATACTGATAAAGCTGTTGACGGCGTAACCAAACACAGGGCTGGAATTGAAAAGCTAGGTAAAGTTTTTGGTGGATTAATTGCGGTTATTTTAACTGGTAAAGCTACTTTCTCAGTATTAAATGGTATGAAGAGCGGTATTGAAAGCTTAGGTAAAGCTATATCTGCTATTAAGAATGCACCAGGTATTATTGCAAAAATATCAAAGGCTTTTCCTGCATTAGGCAAGGCTTTTGGAGCCTTAAAAGCAGTCTTTATGGCTAATCCGTTTATGGCCACTGTTGCAGTTATTGTTGCACTAGGTTTAGCCTTCTATGAAGCATATAAGCATATCAAGCCTTTTAGAGAATGGGTTGATAAAGCTGCTGAGACTGTACGTAAGTCATTTGATGGCATGGTACGTAATGTAGAAGCTTTTAATAAGTCTTTTGTCAAAGGCTTAAAAGCAGTTATTGACTGGATCAAAAAGAATTGGCCAACATTATTAAGAATGCTAGTTGATCCAATTGGTGGAGGACTTAAACTTCTTTATGACAATAATCCTAAGTTTAAGAAGTGGGTCGATGATCTAGGTAAGAACATCTCTAAGGGCTGGTCTTCAATTAAAAAGACTACTACTAAGTTCTTTACAGACTTGCCTAAGAATATCTCTAAAGGGATGCAAGCTGCGATTGACTGGATTAAAAAGAATTGGTTAGGTCTAGCCTTACTTATCGTCAATCCAATTAGTGGAGCTGTAAAACTTCTATATGACAACAACCCTAAATTCAAAAAATGGGTAGATAGTCTTGGTAAAACATTCCAAAAAGGCTGGGACGGCATGCTTAAAGCCAGTCATAATTTCTTCAAAGGATTATGGACTGGCATTGGTAATTGGGGCAAACAAGTATCTAAGAACTGGGGTAATTTTGTTAAAGGGCTTAACGACAATAGATACGTTAAAGCTTTCAAAAAAGGTAACCTCTTTGGCACACTCTTTAAAGATGCCCAATCCCAGATGAAAGACTTCGGTAAGAAGTGGGATAAAGCTTGGAAGAATAACAAAAAAGCTCTTTCTGACTCATTTAAACAGATGCAGAAAAACACCACTAATTGGGGTAAAGACACGCACAAGTGGTATGACAAGTTTAATAGTCAGTTCAAAAAGAAGTGGAATAACGGCTGGTCAAGTGCAAAGAAGAACCTAATCAATTCCTTTGATGATATGAAGCGTAATACCAGTAATTGGGGTAGCAACATCCATAAGTGGTATGACGACTTCAACAAGAACTTTAGTAAGAATTGGAATCGTGGTTGGTCTGATACTCGGAAGAATCTAAGCAATGCATGGTCTAAAATGCAAGACAGAACCTCACGTTTTGGTTCTGATATGCAAGACTGGCTAAGCAACTTTGGTCCTAACTTCAAAGCTGGCTGGAAGAGCCTATCCAAGGGCGTTCGAAATATCTTTAGTGATATGTGGGACGCAATGAAGAAGCTTGGTAAAGATGCTATGGGTGGCTTGATTGACATTGTTAACGCTGGTATTAGCGGCATTAATACCGTCATCTATGCTTTTGGTGGAAAAGGTAACACAATCAAGAAGATCCCTAAGAAGTTTGCCAGTGGTACTGGTGCATTTAGTGGTCCTAGACGGGCAATTACTGAACCGACTCTAGCAATGGTTAACGATGGCTTTGACAGCCCAGAAACGGGCAATAAAGAAGCACTCTTTAGACCGTCAACCGGTGAGTTTGGTATTTTCCAAGGTAGAAATACAACTACTATGCTGATGCCTGGTGATGAAGTTCTAAATGCTTCTGAAACAGCAATGGTAATGCAAGGTATGGGTATTACTCACTTTGCTAAAGGTACTGGTTTCATGGGCTGGCTTGGTGGCATTGGATCATGGATTGGTAACACTGCAGGTCATTTGAAAGACCTATTCAACATGGCTACTAAGATCATTGC
>NFYZ01010518.1_pt1 | contig 16400 bp, 14 predicted proteins | sample 1092561 | NCBI WGS metagenome assembly NFYZ01 (sample SAMN03609887, study PRJNA323583) | gut metagenome | isolation source: feces | host: Rattus norvegicus | place: Malaysia | collected 2013 | reverse complement strand
GGGACAATAGACCTAAGAACACAACCAGAAATTTACTTAGGTCTGGATAATGACCAAGAGAAAATTTTTAGCCTTACAGGAGAAGATAATTGGAGTATAAAAAAGCTGGACTCCGCAGATAGAGTAGATTTAGCTTATCATTATCCACCGTTTCTTGATGACTTATTTGAGTTTATCCAGAGTAATAATGCTCCTATGGGGAAAGACGTTACTGATATTATTAATAATTATTTTGGGCTTACATCTTATCTGATGGAATTTTTGTATAGTAGGCAAGACGAATTAGAAGCTATCCTAGATTATAGTGAGGAAAATAGTGAGACGTATTCAGATGCTATACGGGAATTTAATAATAACAATGGGGCTATTGAAGAGCTAGAAGACTTGAGAAAAGATTGTATAGAATACAATAAACACCATAAAGCTAAGAAAATGTTACCAATGTTTTACTTTACAGATTAACAATTAAATAAAAGAAGTTTCTTCTTTTTTAGTATTTATCATTGACAGCCTAACTAATCTATTGTATTATAATAGCTGTAAAGGAGTTGTTGAACATGAAAAGAAAAACTGATAAAGAATATCGACAAGAATTACATAATCTTGTAGGCGAAGAGTATACAGTATTAGATCCTTACCAAAAAGGAACAGTTAAAATTCATATTAAACATAATAAGTGTGGTCATATGTTATATGTTTACCCTCTAAGTTTTCTACAAAGACCTCATTGTCCTTATTGCAGTGGTCGTCCACGTTATACGCCCGTAGAGTATCGACAACATGTAAAAGAAATGACTAATGATGAATATGAAGTATTAGACGACTATACAAATAATCGTACACCAATTCATTACAAGCATAAGAAGTGTGGAACCGTTTTTAAGACTCTTCCCAGTGTTTTCGGAGTAGGAACTACTCGTTGTCCTGTATGTGCTATTAAAATCCGCTCTAAGAAGCAAACACTAACTACTGATGAGTTTAAGAAACGGGTTGAAGACTTACCTCATGGAGATGAATTTGAAGTTTTATCTGAATATAAAGGTTATCACCAACGTGTTACGTTTAAACATAAGAAGTGCGGAACCGTATGGATGGCTACTCCAGCTAGTTTTATGACCAGTAAACATAAGTGTCCGGTATGTGCAATTAACGCCACTAGAAAGGTTAAGTAATTATGGAGAAAGTAATTAAAAACTATTTAGACAATGTAGATAAAGTAGAAGAGGAATTATCTCGAAAGAAGAAATTATTAAATAAGTTTGATAATATTTTCGATCTATTTAATTTCTTGTATGTAGGTAATCTTACTAAGGACTTATCTTTCTATGATCCTAACCATGACTCCCTAGCTTTAGACGATGGTTTGTTTAATGATAATGAAAAGGCAATGAGAGAGGCTCTAGGTGCTGAATTTAAGAAACGACTAAATAGTATTGGAATTAATAATGTGGGAGTAGATACGGATAGCTGGAGACTAGGATTTAATATTCCATCTCCCTACCCTAATGATATTAAAATTGAGTCTTTAATTCCTAATCATAGGGTTAAATTAAATTATTATACAGACGTTAGCTCTTTAAATCAGCTATCTAGGGTAGACGAAATTAATATTGACTTAGTACTAAAGTATTTTAATCCCATGGCTAATACGGGTCGCTATAAGTGGGACTTAAAGGGTATGATTGCTCAATCAGTCTATGATACTACAGACGAGTTTTGGTTAGAGAATACTTATAATAACTTATCTTTAGATAGAGATTACTTAATTCAATGTATAGATCTATTTCGTGGTATGTGTGACGATTTAGATTATTATGACTCAATTGACGTTTATCATTTATTGCATGAGTTGAATGATGTTAAGGCTTATACTAAGCGGGGTGAACGTAAGAAGATTAAGCAACTGTTTACTGATTATAGATATATTTTTAATGAAATGTTTAAATCTAAATACTTCTATTACAATCGAAAGCTTAATCGGTTTAAGCGGGATATTGACCATGCAGAGATATGGAGTAACACTATTGAGCTTCGTAAGTCTACAGAAGACTATTACCGTGGTATCTTTACCGGGCTATTTAATAAGAAAGTTAATATTAATTGGTTTGTTAAAAATTCTAATGACGATTATGTAAAACTTAAATAGAATATTCCTCCTTCCAGAACTACATTAAAGGTAGAATAAAAGCAATTCTGTTATACAATGTAGGATAATGAAAGGGGGATTTTTTGTGGGTCAAAAGATCAATATACCCTCACAAAATCAACCGTTTAGAAAGCAGTCTTCTTTAGGTGGAGATGTTAGCTTTCGGAATTTAAACGGAACAAATGATAATTCATTTATTACTTTAGCTAAGGTAACAAAAGTTTATTATAAACAAGGTAAATTAGATTTTAAATTAACTAATACTGTTTCTATTGTACAAGAGCAGGGTGGAGATGGTTCGGGTTCCGCCCCTATCCCTGTTGACTTCTTTGGGCGTAAACCAGATGGTCAAGTTTTTGGTCATTACCGTCCGGTTAAGGTTGGAGACCTTATTGCAATTGCTTATATTAATGGACATCGTTCTAACCCAATTGTAATTGGTGTCTACCCCGACTCTGCCCCGGACTATGAAATGATTTCACCATCTATGTTTGAAACTGGTGATGATAATGACTCTGGAATTGCTGAAACTGGATTAGCCGAACAGAAGGTTTATCCGTCAATGCAAACTAGCTACCGTTCTGGTTCTGGTACGATTGCAGAAGCATTAAATGGTCATTCGTTTTTAATTTTAGACGATGAAACAGCTAATCAGTATGATCAGCTTTGGACTGATTATGAATCTGTTGGTTTCTTTAATCATGACGGAGAAACAACTAATCCATTAAAAGAAGAAGCTGGTAGCTGGTTATTGGTTCATGAGGATAATCCAGACGGCGATGGTGACGATCATCGTACTCGTTTTTATGTTAGTCCTAAAGGTGATATTCAAATTGTTCTTATGGGTTCCAATTCAGAGGGTGACGTTTCTGTATTAGAGGGTTCTCGTAAAGATGGATTTACTCTTAAGCACTATAACGACTTATCATCTATTAAGTCTGGTGATAAGGGACAAGATGTCTACAATCCTGACTTTGATGTAGCCAAAAAGTATGTAGAACTTAATATTGGTAAAGATCAATCTATTCTTATGCAGGCTGTAGACCAAGGCTTTTCTGGTGGTAATACTAGTCTTACTGTTAAATCGGATGGTGTTTATTTAAATGATAAGCCACTAAATGCAAGTATTACTGATTCTGTAAGAGAGCATAGTAAAGAAGTAGCAGATGCTATTTCTAAAGACTTAACCACTACTAAAGAATGGGAAGATTTTGATAAGCGGGTTATCCAAGCTGGTAAGGACGCTAAGGACGCAGGTGATAAAGCTAAGCAAGCTGGTGAAGATGCTAAGCAAGCTGGTATTAGTGCAGAAAAAGCTGGAGAAGATGCTAAAAAGACTGGTGAAGATATTAAACGCCATGTTATTTATTATGCTTCTGCTTTCCCTCAAGGAGATCATTACATTCCGGGTAAATATTTAGCAATTAATACTGAAACTTATATTGCTAATGGTATTATTAAGTCTGCAATGATTGAAGATGGGGCTATTGATAACGCTAAAATTGCTTATGAAGCAGTCGGTAGCTCACAAATTGAAGATTTAGCAGTTACTCGTGGTAAATTAGCTTACATGGCTGTTGGGACTGCTCAGATTGAAGACCTTGCAGTTTCTGATGAAAAAGTTGATCACCTTTCCTTTAACCACATGGAGGGGGAATTACTAGACGCTCATAAGATTAGAGTTCGTAATCTTGAGGGCGATAGTATTTCTGCTAAAACTCTTACTGCTGATAAATTAATTATTGGTGAGTTAGGAGATATTACAGATAAGCTAGGTACTATTGCAGACGGTAAGATTATTGTTAAAGGTAATGGCAAAAATTCAGGGGTTGATATTGAGGGGCTGGACGCAGATAATCCAGACGCTTATACTCCCAGCAAGAAAGCTGTTTTAATTAACATTGTACGGGCAATTAAGTCTAGTGCAGAAGCTAGTTTAGACTATGCTAAACAAGTAGGGTTAAGTAATGATCCAGTCGCAAAAGACTTGCAAACGAAGTATAACTCATTAGTAAATGGACTAGCTCCATTATTTCAAGATATGACTGCTACTACTACATTTGATCATAATATTGTAGAAAAGCTTACAGTAGATTGTAATAATGCTATCGACAAATTCCAAAACTTGGCTAATAGCCAATTAAATCGAAAAATTGGTCAAACAGCAGATAATAAGAATTCTGTATACCAAGGCTATGAAGCCCCTGCTAATCCACATATTAATGATATATGGTTTCAAAAGAATGCAGACGGAACTTATCAAATTAGGGTTTATGATGGTGGTTCTTGGATCAGTCCCGGTATGCAGGATATTAAAACTGTACAAGAGTCATTACAAAACTTACCTCGCTCCTATTATCAAGCTTCTGCTCCTACTGGAACAATTGCGTCTGGTAGTACTTGGTATAAGCTAGAACGTAGTGCAGATGGTAGCTATACTTATACTCCATATAAGTGGGAGAATAAGCAATGGGTTAAAATGCTATCTAGTGATCAAGTAGTAGCTTCTCGTGATATTCAAAGTTTGCAGAATGATTTAAAAGATGTTACTGGTAATCTTACTAAGTTAAATAATCAGGTAATAGCTGATAAAACAAATATTCAAGCTGATTATAATGGTAAAATAGAGGCTGTTAATAAGGTTGTTAATACTAATAAGACGACTACCGATAAAGCTTTGAATGATAATCTTAATACTGCTAAAGGGTATGCAGACACTAAGGCAAATGATGCCTTAACTGATGCACAAACTTACGCAGACGGTAAAGCCAATAGCGCCTTAGCTAATGCGCAACAATATGCTGATGGAAAGGCTAATAGCGCTCTAGCTAATGCGCAGACTTATGCTGACGGTAAGGCTAATGGTGCTTTAGCTAGTGCTACTAAGTATGTAGATACACAATTAAAGATTAGCAAAGAGGGGCTAGAGTCTCAGATTCTAGGTACTGGTGGAGGTGTAAACCTCGCCTTAACTTCTGATAGTGATTGGACTGTTCCAGCTTCTAATGCTTATATTGGTGACTCTAATAAGTGTATTGAGCTTTCTCGCTATGTATTAGATAGTGATACCTTCAGTAAAGGAGATACTATTACCTATTCTGTTCATTTAAGTTTTAATGGTATTCAAGGTAATACTCCTACTATGGTTCTTCAGTCTGTTCTTTCTAATAATGATTGGAATCATGCTGTTTATCCTCAATGTAATATTAATAGTATTACTCAGAATAGTAGTTATGAGGTTACACTTAAGGGAACTGCTACCCTAGATCCATTCCCTACAGTTTTAGGTACTTATATTTTACAGATTAGATTTGACCATATTACTGCTGGTACGGTTAAGTTTTGTAAGGTTAAGATTGAAAAAGGTAGTGTTGCTACTCCTTATGTTGCTAGTGATACTAGTTATCGTTCTTTAATTAAAGCTACAGACAGTAAACTTGAAGGTGCTGTAATGAAAGGTACTGACTATGCAGGTATGATTATTACCCCTGAACATGGTTTTACTGCTGTTGCTAATAATATGAACTTTACTCTTAATAAAAACGCAGGATTTGTTATCAATAATAAGAGTGACAATGTATTTAAAGTTGACCCTAGCGGTAATTTAACTATGAAAGGTAATATTACTGCTGGTAATATTTCTGGGGTAAACTTTACTGGAAATAATTTAACCCTCAATAATTCACTACAAGTTGTTAATGGTAATATTTCTGCTGATAATGGTAATGTGGTTATTAACTCTAATGGTATTACTGTTAAAGACGGTGGTTTAAACATTGTAAATAATCAAGGTCAAACCACTACCATGATTAAAGATGATGGTACTTTTGTTACTAATAAGGGATTCTTTAGTGGATCTATTACTGGTAGTAATATTGTCCTAAACGGTAATGATGGCTCTAAAATCTCTGCTAGTGGTGGTGCTTTTAGTGTAGACGGTTTTGGTAATGTAACTGCAAATTCAATTAAAATTACTGGTAACCGTAAGGATGACGTATCTAATCAAGCCCTGATAAAAGGGGCTAGTATTACAGATGGTAATATTATTAAAGGTAATTTAATTGAGGGTAATAATATTATTGGTAATCGGATTCAATCATCTGAATTTATGACCTCTACTCGTGAGTACTCTAACGGCTCTTATTATCCAATTTCTGGGTCTATCTATACGCCATCATTCCTTATTGAAGACTCTGGTAATATTAGTGTACATACTGTCTTTCCTCAAGACTTTTCTACCATTGCTCGAATTGGGTCTAATAAAGGGGTTGATGGCCCCTATGTGAACATTACTCATGAAGCATTTGACCGTAATACTTTAGCTGGATCTTTCGGGTATGGTAAAGGTTATGAATATCCAATTCCATATTTGTATGGTCATCAAGGTGGGATGGTAGAATATCCTGTTAATTCTAATGAATTAAGTATTGTTTATATGAATGATATTAGTAAGTCTGAATATAATGGTTATGGATTATATGATGGATATAAATATACTGAGGTAGCAACAATTAATGATATTGTACAGAAGTATAAGTCTAAGATAGGGCGAATTAAGTTTAACTTTGGTATCGTCTGTACTTATGGTAGTTATGATACCTCGGATAATACTACAACGGCTGGGGGCTATCATGATTTGTATGTTGTATTAACTACTGGAAGAATTAATGAAAACGATACTTACCATGTAGACTTTGATGGAAAAACTTTTAATAATGTAAAAAATAATATTAAAATTAAAATGACATCTAAGAAGGTTTTAACTGGTGTCGGGGGATTGTCTTATTATAATTTGTATGCTGAACTATCGACTAAGGATTTAGATTTAGCTACTACTTATTATTTAGGAGTTTTACAAAAAGGATTTTTAAAAGACTCTAGGGAGTCTCTAGCTAACCATACATGGAAGATTCAAATTGATGAGATGGCAATAATTCCAGAGGGCGATATTATTGATGACCAAGGTTATTATGTTCCTACTGCGGGTGGTAGTTATCGAGATCTTGCAATATCGGCTAACGGATCAATTATTATCCATGAAGATGATATTGGAGTGCAGACTACCTCTGAATATAATAGTAGGTACCTTTCTTTTGCTGTAAGTACTGATGGGCAGAGTCCAATGCCTTATTGGACTACTATAAATGCAGACGGTATTGGGTTTTCTATTGGTAATAATAATAGTTCTACCGATGGTAGTGGTAATCCTAATGGTTTAGCTACTCGACAATGTATTTACTTCTCGGGAGATACTAACCAAAGTGGGATGTCAATGGATAATTTTGGTAATATTCATGCTCAGGTAGGTGCTGGAATATGGAGAATTTACAATAATCAAGGTGACGAGGTATTTAATGTACCGTTTGATCCTAATGGTGTATTTAATTTCTATGTACCTAGAGTAAACAAAAACCAAGATCCGGGCCATAGATGGGGAGGACTAAAAATAGGTTGGGTTTACTTTGACCAAGAACAATACCGCTGGGCCGAAACTGTTCCTGCTATTTATAATACAGGAGGAAGAGTAAAGGGAATTGCTATGTATGATCAATTTATTGTCACTTTTGTGGATGGTTGGTGTTACCAATTATCTTCTTGGTGGAATCATGGTGTACCTAGGGGTGTTGATAGTTCAAATGGTGAGGCACAGGGAACAAATACAGACGTAGGCCATAGAGGTGTCTAAAATTTGTTGGCTTTGTGTTATAATAAAAATATCCTACAGATGGAGGAAGATTTAAGTGTCTAAGTTATTAATTAATAAAAGTGTTGAAGAACACCAAGAGTTAGACGATAATAACCAAGTGCAAAGTAAAAAAAGCATTACTTTAGACGGAACGGTTATTGACGAACAGACTGGAAATACTTTAATGAATATGCGTACTACGTTGTTAGGAGACGGTTCAACTCCCCAAACTATTGTTTATGGGGGAGAAGATAGTATTGTTGGATTTAATGATGATGGTACTGTTCGTCTTGCTCCTGCTACTAAAGAAGAACGGGAGAAAAATTTAGTAAAATTTAGAGCTAGGGCGATTAAAGAACAAAAAGAATTATCCAAAGAAAATGGAATTGATCCTAGTGTTGTTAATAATTATGGAGACGAACTTAAGTAAGGCAAGTATATTAATTAATTAATGAGCAAGTCTTACACTAGAGCAATTGAGGTAACACTACTGCTCTTAAATTGGATATAGGAGAGATATAATATGGATAATAATCAAACAGAACAACAGAACAACCCTATGAATGTAGACGCTAATCTTATTTTTGATGATTACCAGAAACAAGTAGCTGAACTGGAATGGGATAGTAAAGTAAAGAAAGCTCAACTTAAAAATTATCAAAAGCTAGTTAACGACTTGCAACAGGAAAATAAGGACTTAAAAGCCCAATTAGCAAGTTTAACTAAAAAAGACGAAAAATTACCCAAGAATAAGAAATAATGTATAAGGACGGATTAGGTAGACAGCATGGGTTTGCTTGCCCTAAAGGACCAACAGGCCCTAAAGGAAATTATGGGTCAAATTCAGACTACAAATATTTTAATAACTTTGATCCTCATACTTATATCTATGTTCCGAGGCATGGTTCTATGACATCGGAAGAATATTTTAGGACTTATAATAAAAATATTCTTAAACGAAAAAGTTCTGAGGAAAATCTTATTAATTTAGATTCTAGGGATTTAGAAGATAACCCAACAATGGGATTGATTGAATGGAGAGAAAAGCAGATGCTAAAAGATAAACTAGAAGCTGAACAAGAACAGCTAGACACTAAGGTTAAGAAGCTAGAAGCGTTTTTAACTGATAAAGAAAAGTTAAAAGACCTTAAGTTCAAACAGATTCAGTTATTGCACAAGCAACTTGCAGGCATGAAAACTTACTTAGAAGCATTAACTGAACGAATTAAGAACTTATAATAGTAAGGGCAGGTTAAACACCTGTCCTTTTTATATTAAAAGCAGTAAATATTAAGTAGGTGATATAATGGCAATGGCTGATGGTCGTTATTACCTAGATCGGTGTGCTTTTAGAGTATTAAATAGTGATGGTTCACAACAAAATCGGTTTGACTTTTCAATTAACCCGCAATCAATTCAAGAGCAGACTCAAGCCCGTACTGCTTATATGAATACTAAAGACTGGGGAACAGTTCAGAATTTCGGTATGGGTCAAAAGTCAATTACTATTTCTGGTACTACTGGTTGGCAACACGGTTTAGGTATAGATCAAGCATGGCAATTAAAATCTTTTTTAGATACATATTTAAATAACTATCCAACTGGAACAGAGGATAATCACCCTGTTTTAGTTTTTGATAATTATACTGACAACTATTCTTACAAAGTAGCGATTTCTCCCTCTGGTTATCAGTTTAGCCAAGACGTTTCACAAGCAATTCTTGTTAAATATACAATTAATATGATTGTTATTGGTAATACAGATCAAGCTTCCGCCAGTGATCGTACTAGTACTTTAATTGGTAGACCGGGTGAAGGTGGGATGACAGACGGTAATATGAGTAATGCTACTAGCTCTGCAATTGCTAATTTAAGAAGGGATATAAGATAATGGTAGATAAGAATAATTATTTTGATCCTATTACGTTAGACGAATATTTTCTGTATTCCTTACCGGATATTACGTCTGATAATAGGTTAATCATTCCTGAATTACAATTAAAGACTTTTAATGGCTTAGCTAATCAACCTCAATTACAGGTATCAGAATTAACTAAAATGTTTCAGTATTATACATTATCCTATTTACCAATTTTCTTTGGTAAAACACCGGCAGACAGATCCTTTACTAATAAGCTTGCTCATACAAAGATGTTTTCTTATAAGCCGGGGGCTTATAAATTATTAAATGCTGTTTATCTTGAAATTAGGTCTTTAACTTGGCATTTAGATAATGCACCAGATTTAATTCAATACATTAGCAAAAAAGATATTCTTCGTATTCGTTATAATTTAAGAGTAATGGCTGACTGGTGTGGAGATTATACAGATTATGTAGACTTTATCCCTAAGTTAAGGCAATTAGAGGTTGACTTAGGGTTTATCGAAAATAAGCTTAATTATATTGTTAATCACTATGGTTACACTAAGTAAGGTGGTGAGATTTTGAGTGTTTATAAACATTATGTAATTCAAGAGGGAGACACAATCCAGACCATTGCTTTTAAGCTTTATCAAGATATAGAACAATGGCACATGCTGGTTAATCTTAATCATTTAGAATATCCATATATTGTTGATACTCCACAAGAAAAGATGGGAAATCCAGAACACCTATTAACTCGTGGAGATCGAATGTTGTTACCTAATGACCAAGATACATGGCAAAGAGCAAGTGAAAATAAAATTATTGAGTCTAATACTGCTCACTATCAGCCAGCCTATTATGATACGGTCATGGGAATGGATCTTGCTCTAAATGTTAATACAGACGGTCATATGGACGAAGCTTTTGGTATTTTAGACTCAGACGGATACCAACCTAATACAGTAATCGGAACAGATAACTTAAAACAAAGTTTAATTTTACGAATCTTAACCCGTAAGGGAACACTTTTGTTTCACCCTGAATATGGCTCTCTCTTGCCCGATATGCTCGGTAAACAGATGAACAGACAATTACTCATGGATGCTAAAAATGAGCTTAGACGCACGATTACGTCTGATCCACGGGTAAAGAAAGCAACAGTTACGTCTGCTAAGATGTCTTATACTTCGATGTTTTTAACGGCAGATATTACACCAATTGGTTCAAGAGAAGCGTTTAATCTATATCTTTATCAATCAGAAAATGGAGAAATTTCAATCAGATAGGAAGTGAATGGATTTGGCAATTGATACTTCAGCAGATACAACTCAAATAGATAAAAATGGTTTTGCCTTTAGAAAAGCTAGTCAAATTATTCAGTCTGAAATTGACCAAGTAAGAACACATACTGATTTAATTAATGACTTTAGTACTGGTTCTATTACTCGTACTTTAATTGAAGCCGAAGCTATTGAAATTGAAAAACTTTATTATTACACATTAGAGAATTTACAGAAGTCGATTGATGACGCTGTAACTTCTGCGTTCGGTTTTACACATAAAAGTGCTACATATGCTTTTGGCGATGTTTTTATTCGGCTTAATGGAACATTACAACAAGACTTAGTAGTAGATCGAGGGACACGTTTTTATTCTACTAATCCTAATTATGAACAGGTATATAGAACAATGGTTCCTTATCGAGTACCTAAGGGATCTAAGTCATTTACTATTCCGGTTTATTGTACAGTAATTGGTTCTTATGGTAATATTCCAGATCGAATAATTGATCGTACAACTGATATTGGTGGAATTGCAGAAGTTTATAACCCAGAAGCATTTAACACTGGTGAAGACGAGGAAAACCCACAACAGGCTAAAGTCCGTTTTAGACAAATGATCCAATCTTTAGCAAGAGGTACTAATCAATCCTTAAAGTATATTGCAGAAAGTGTATCTGGGGTTGCAGGTGCTAATGTTTATGAATCTACTTATGGAGCGGTGGTAGTTTATGCTCATGACGCTAATGGTAATTTAAGTGATGATCTTAAGCAACAGATTGCCGATCGGTTAGTAGATTATAAACCCGCAGGTATTAAAGTCATGGTTTATCCAACTCATAAATCCGTAGTTGCTCTTGATATTACAGTTAGGGTAGATAATTCTGATCTACAGACAAATGATTTTCTTGCTTTGATTAAACAAAATCTAGCTAATTATATTAATTCCCTTACAGTGGGTGAGCCTCTTTATAAAGCTAATATTATTCAAAAAGTAATGGATACAGATGACTTAGGATTACTTGATACAACAGTAGATGTTAAGGTTTATCCAGATCGAGAAATGTTAAATAACCCCGGAATTAGTGACGATACAATCATTAATGTAAAGGGTGCAGAAGTAAGACAGCCTTATCTTAGACCTACTGATATTACGCAAGAAGGTACTTATGGTATTTTAGGTCGTAAGTCTAATAAACTTAATGAACAGGATGGCGTTAGTTGGAAAGATTCAATTGTAAAAGATAAGCAACCAGAACAGGACGAAATTACCCAAGGTTTAGATATTGATGACGTATATAGAACTAATTCTAATGAAATCTTACGTTTAGCTATTTGTAATATTAAATTCAAACAAGAGGGTAATGAAGCAGACCCTACTATTTTAATTAATGACAAAGCCCCTCAAGATGATTCTCTACCAAGTGTTTTAGCTAATGGAATTGGTAAATAGGAGGTGTAGGTTATGAGTATTGCTAATAACTTACATCCACTGTGGAAAGGTGCATTAAGAGGATATAGTAAGCCAACAGGGGAAGTTAATGATGCCTTGATTAAGGCTTTACAATACGAAGTAGATCGGGCAGAAGCTAGTATGTATTCGACTAAGATTGACTCTTATTTAGATACTGCTAGAGGTGTTTGGTTAGATTATTGGGGTAGCTGGTTAGGATTACAGCGTCTTAGTGGTGAAAATGATTATACTTATCGTGAGAAGTTAAAACATCACGTTTTGCATAGTCGGAGTACTACTAATAGTATTAGAGAAGCTCTTGCTAATTATTTACACACTAATGTAGGTAACATCTATATTTACGAACCATATCGAGATATGTTTATATGGAATTCTAGTAAGTGGAATACTTATAAATTTTACCCATCTACTTACTACCGCTATGCAGTAATTGATGTTCAGATTGATTCACCTATTAATAGTATTGCTAGTGAAATTATTAATCTATTTAGACCTGCTGGAGTTATCTGGGTTATTACTTCTTTAGTTAATGTATTAAATACTAAAGCACCGATTATTGATTTTACTGCATATGATAAATATAACTTTGTTACAGAAGATATTGACTATATAGGTTTTACCGAAAGAGACGCTAATTATATTCTCCCTAACTTTGATAGAACTATTCATGTAACGGACCCGTTTATTTACAATGATAGTCTTTTAAACGGTGGGAAAGAGTATTATACTCCCGGAGGTTTCCATAATATGGCTTGGCTTGGTAAAATTTTAAAAGATTATCAGCCTAATTTAAGTTTAGATACTGGTCAATCTAAATCATTTGTAGAAATGTTATCCTTACAAGATTATAATGCGATGTCAAGAATTGATAGCTTGTCTAAGGACTTTGAATATAGTTCCTTGGGTATTGGAGGTGGAATTGATTTTTATACTTTCCTAGGAGGTAGTCTAACAGGCGGAACCCCTAAGCAAGCAGTTCTTAATAAGTTAGATAAATTCCCTATTAAGACACTTGCTACTTATATGAAGGTTAAAGGTCTAGGTAATAAGCAAACAATCCACCCTTATGTATATGATTTTATTAATAATATGTGGGTAAAGTTTTCTGACTATGAGTTAAGCTCTAAGTATAAATTATATAAGCTTAGCTTTAATACACTAAAACCATATCTTAATAACAATGGAATTATGTATGTAAAATTTATGTTTGATACTCAATCTCCTATCTCAGTTGACTACTTTGGCTTTGATTATGAGGACGATAGTGTCGGTGTAATGAGAATGGGATCGACTGACGGTCAATTTAAGATGGGTGCATATACACAAGATGGGTATGATGATTAAGAGACAGGATAATTCCTGTCTTTTTAATTTCAACTATATTAATTAAAGACAATAGAGACTTTCTATTATAATTAGAAAGAATAAATTAAAGGAGCAATATAAATGGTTGTTAAATTTACACAAGCCTATATGACAACAGATTATCCAGACGAAAATGGTAATTACTACTACCCAGTATTTGTACCAGAAAATGCTCATGTACAATTACCAATTGTTACTTCAATGCCAGACGTTAGTTTAGGTAATCGGGGTATTCGTTATGATTGGAATACAAATAGTTGGACTGTATCTAGTGATGATCCACTAATTAAGAAGATTAATACTTTAGAAGCACAATTAAATGGATTGGTTTCAGCTTCTAAAGACGATAACAATACTAATCCTAATAATACTCTGGTAGATCCAAACCAAGCTCAACCTGCTTCTTCTGCTGATAGCTCATCTACTGCACCCGCAAGTTCCGCTGGTGGTTCTCTATCTAATATGATGGATATGTTTAATGGAATGAATCATACCCCAGCTAGTGCAGGAGATCAAGCTCAGCCTGCTACTGCTGACTCTAACGTTGCTAAACAAGAAGATAAGGCAGAGTCTAGTACAGCAATTAATTCAGTAAATCCAGATACACCAGATCCAACAAAGGAAAGTGATAAGTAATGAGAGCTGAGTTTTACGATAATTATTGGTATAACCAGATGTGTGCTGGATATGAACAGGGAGTATTTAAGGAAGAATGGTATATTGATAAAGCAGTAGACTTTGGCTGGATTGATGAAAAAGAAGCTCAAGTCTTACACAAGAAATACTTTACAAAACCTGCTGATATTATCATTCCTAATCCTCCTGCTTCTGTTCAGCTCTATGTATCAACTACGAGTGTAGAAGTTAGAGGTGAATAGGATTGGCGATTGAAACAAATACAGGACACGTATTACAAGCAATCGACTTTAGCCAAAAGCGAGACTTGTATTTTGTGTTAGGTCGAGATAGGGATTGGCCTGATCCTTCTAGTCCTAGCCCTGAAAGTGCTAGTACTACAATGATTGAAAATCCTTTAGCAGTGGTTAAAGTTGATCGGTTAGTATTATGCTATCAAACAGATGAACACGTCCCAGATAGTGCTACTGATGGTGACGACTTTGTTATTTATAGAGGTAATAAATGGAAAACCATTAGATCAGACCAAGTATTAAGTAATAATCAAGTGCTTCAACCTGCTAATTATGTTTGTTTAATTGGTACTTTAGATGTTGCTAAACTCCCTATGTTTAGCTTTACCCAGATTGGTGTTTCCGAAGAAGTAGCAATTGCAGATAATGCACCATCTAAACATGAAGCTCAAAAACAAAATGTTATTAATTGGGGCAATATGTATTTCTATGAAAATAGACCTATGGAAACATACGGTAATACACAACGGAAAATATTGAAATACATGATTCGCTTTTAAATTAAAGTTTGATTAGAAAGGAATGATAAAAGTATATGGCAGGTACAATAGACGATAGTCAACAACCTTATGGAAATCACTTTAATCTCTCTAAAAGATTTTCTAAGGTTTTATTTCGGCCCGGAAGACCCGCCTTTTCCAGCGAGTTGCTCGAATTGCAATCTATCCAAAATAACCAACTGGAAATGCTAGGAGACTCTCTTTTCCAAGAAGGGGCTATTATCTCTGGGATGGAAATTATTCCAAAACCAGACCGAACGACAGCAGATACTAAGATGCCAAACTCATTCTCAGTATCTAGTCTGTTTGCTAATAATTCTAAATATTCGACTGGTGGTTATGTTCGAGACGGTAGAATTACTGTAACAACAGAAGGTAATTTACCTACTGATGTTCCTTCTATTGACTTTACTGGGAATGTAACTAATGGTTTAGGCGCAGTAGTAAGTTTTACTATTAGTAAGAATTCAGGTAACTTAAATAAGATTAACTTAGTTGCTGATGATAGCAAGGTTGAATTAATTAGTTGGACGGTAGATGGTAATACTATTAGCTCTAATATTTCAGATTTAACCAATGCTTCTGCTTTGGTCTTAACTAATGGAAACCAAGTTAACCTTAACGATGGATCTCATAAGTTTGTCATTAAGTACCGTACTAAAGCTTCTGGTTCTGTTAGTTTCAAACTTGCTATTAATGCTGGTTATGATCCGACATCTAATTCGGCTGAGCTTAATATTGATAAGCTTTATGTGGAGGATGGAAATGAAGCTACTGATTGGAAGATTAATTCTAAAGACTCTGGTACTGCTTCTGATACCGAACGGATTAAAGATTATACTGTAAGATCCGGTCGGGTTTACCTAAATGGTGCTGTTCGAGAATTTGACCAACAAGACTTTTCTATTAAGGGAACAGGTCGAGAAGAAATTGGTTTAAGATTAGATGAAAATATTGTTACTGCGAGTGATGATCCATCCTTACTGGATGATACTCCCGGTGCAGTAACTAAAGGTGAAGCTGGGGCAGATCGACTTCATTATAATGTTGTTCTTACTTACCAAGATGCTAGTGCTACACCATTTGTTGTGTTCCAAGATAATGTTCTTAATCAAAGAGCGATTAAACCAGATTATTCTAACCTAGAACCAAT
>NFYZ01004840.1_pt1 | contig 16499 bp, 16 predicted proteins | sample 1092561 | NCBI WGS metagenome assembly NFYZ01 (sample SAMN03609887, study PRJNA323583) | gut metagenome | isolation source: feces | host: Rattus norvegicus | place: Malaysia | collected 2013 | reverse complement strand
GGATATACTAGCATATGTTCTCTTTCTCCACTTCCCCATCCTGCATATTCAATATTGTACATTTCAAATTCTTCACCATATTTATCCTCTAAATAATCAAGCATTTCTTCTCGGACTTCTTCCATAGTTGGTAATTCTTTATTTTCCTCTTCTTTTCTCATTGTACAACCCCCTAAGATTAAAATTAATAATAGCAGTAATAAAAATATTTTTCTCACCTACTTCATCTCCTAACTGTCAAATAAATAGTTCATCTATTAAAACTTGAATTTTCCTTCCTATCTAACAAGGCTAATTTGCATTATAAGACTTTTGAATCTCATCAGCTATTTGACTATCTGCCTCTTCAAAACCATCAATAATAATTTTAAGGTAGTTTTCTGTTTTAGTTACTACATTTGACATAGTAACAGAGGCTTTTTCTATTTCTTGTATTAAAGATTTATAAGTTTCAACTGTTTTTCCACTACTTTCCTCAAAAACTAAGTTTGAAGTAGAATTTCCACCCTCATCTCCACTAAAAAAATCTAGGTCATTCTTAATGTTCTCTATTTGTTGCCTAATCCCTTCTAATCTTTTAGGGTCTAATTTTATTGTGCTCACAATCTCCCAACCCCCTCTTTAATAAATAAATTTATCTTTTTCATCAATATCCTTAATAAAATCCTTTGCCTTATGATTTAATGAATCTTCAAAGCTTTCTAAAAAACTTATAATTTTATTCATATCTGAAACTAATGATTTTAATTTTTCTGTAATTAAAACATCTTGGAAAGCCTCTTCAGATATTGAATCTATCAAGGTATTATATTGTTGGCCTGAGCTTATTAAATTTTCTGCATAAGCTAAAACCATCTTTTCAGCTCTTATTATTTCATGATCAGCAATTTTTAAATTATTATCCATTTTTTAACCTAACCTCTCTTAATTTATAATTTAAACTTGAAATATTATTGGAAATATCATTTCTTTTAGCCTCCAGATTGGCTATTTCATTTTCTAAACCCCTTATTACCTTTTTAATATGATTAGACTCCTCTTCTTTTTTACGAAATACATTTTGGCTTTCTGTTCCAGCTAAAAGGTCATTCATAGCATTTTTAAGTTGAGCATAAACTCTTACCTTACTTTCAACTATATTAGCATTGTTTACTCTGTTCCTTTTAGTTTGAATACTTTCACCTAGCTGTTCTGTAAATTCATTGTGTTTTTTTAGAAATTCATATAAATCCCCTAAGTCTTTCTTCTTCTCATAGATTTCTCTTTCAATACTATCTAATCGCTGTCTATTTACAGATATTTGTTTTAAATAATGAGACTCTTTCATTTTATACCTCCCTAAATTAATTCAATAGATTTTGTTCCAAAAATTGTCATTAACCCTTATTATCATCTCTTAAATTTATGTATTCTTACTGTCCTATAGGTTCCATTCTTAGGTGCTAGTCTATCTCCAGACTTAAGATAATCTTTAGTTGAACTTATTAAAAATATATTGGTAGTCTTAGGATCCTATGAATATTCTATCAGGTTACTATTTGGAATTTTCAGATAGCTGATTGAAGTTTTTAAACTCACCTCTGTAGTTGTTAACATAATATTGATATTAATACTCGTAACGTGATTTATTATTTTTTGTCCCTTTAGTCAAAATTAGATATAGTATATAATATTGGTACATACCCCACTTTGTTCTCACACTGTATATATTTGTATACTTACTTAATTATACCCTATTATTTCGTCTAACTCAACTGTATATTATTATAAATAACCTATAAATAATCCATGTTAATTCTGTTAGAAGAGACCAATACCTTACAATTATCATAAACTTTGAGACTTATTTCTACTTTTATTAATATACATTTATTCTTAATAGGTGATAACAAACTGCAAATAAGAGATATAATATTATAATAAAAAAACTCCCAAGTAATAAACTTAGGAGTTTCATTCAATAATTGTGCCACTAAGGCCATTAAGAGCATCTTCTACCTTATCTAAGGAAGTTATTATTGTTTTTCTTCCTGGTTTTGATTCTACAAATTCAATTCCTGCTAATACTTTTGGCAACATACTTCCAGGAGCAAAATGTCCTTCTTCTGCATATTTTTTCATAGTTTCCACTGATACTTTATTTAATTCTTTTTGGTTTGGTTTTCCAAAGTTTATGAAGACTTTTTCAACGGCTGTAAGGATAATTAAAATATCTGCATCTATATCCTCAGCTAATCTTTGTGAAGCCAAATCTTTATCTATAACTGTTGGTACACCTTTAAGATTACCTTCTTCTATTACAGGTATTCCTCCACCACCTACAGTTATTACTATGTAATCCTTGTCTATTAATGTTTTTATTGCCTCTATTTCTACTATTTTTCTAGGTTTTGGTGATGGTACTACTCTTCTATATCCTCTACCTGAGTCTTCTACAATATCATAGCCTTTTTCTTTTTTAAGTATAGCTGCTTCTTCTTTTGTGTAAAAGGGGCCTATAGGCTTAGTAGGATTATTAAAGGCATCATCTTTTTTGTCTACTACTACCTGAGTAATTATGGTAGTTACAGCTTTACCAATATTTCTCTTTCTTAATTCATCTCCTAAAGTTTGTTGCATATGATAGCCAATCATTCCTTGACTCATAGCACCACAAATATCAAAAGGCATAGCAGGTGTAATTTTATCCGCCACTTCATTTTGAATAACTATTCTTCCCACCTGCGGTCCATTTCCATGTGTTATAACTAATCTATATCCCCTATCTGCAATATCCGCTAAATATTTACTGGTTTTTTCCAAAACCTTAAGCTGAGCTTCAGCAGTAGCATCACTACCCTCATCTTGTAAAGCATTTCCTCCTAATGCAACTACTATTGTTTCTTTATAGTTTTTACACTTTTCCATTAGCTAACTCTCCTATTTCACTCTCTTCATATCCCAATAACTCTTTTAAAACTTCCCCTGTATGTTCCCCTAAAGTTGGTGAAGCTTTTCTAATTTTACCAGGTGTATCACTTAGCTTTATAGGTATCCCCGGTACTTTAAATTTCCCCACTATAGGATGGTCCATTTCTACTATCATTTCTCTAGCCTTTATTTGTGGATCTACTAAAACTTTATCTATAGTATTTATTGGACCATTAGGTATTCCTGCATTATCTAATATTTCTTGCCATTCTTTTGTTTCTTTAGACTTTAAAGGTTCTGCTATTAAAGGTCTTAGTTCATCGTAATTTTTATTTCTTAGAGGATTGGTTTTAAACCTTTCATCATTTATTAAATCTTCTCTATTTATAATACTACAAAATTCTCCCCATAGAAAATCATTTCCTGCAGCTATCATAATTTCTCCATCTTTAGTTTCAAAGGTTTCAAAAGGAACAATAGATGGATGCTTATTCCCTTCTGGTTTTGGTATTTCGTTAGTTACAACGTATCTAGCTATAGCATTTTCTAAAATTGCAACTTGACAATCTAGCATAGCTACATCAATTTTTTGTCCCTTGCCAGTCTCATATCTATTTACAAGGGCAGTTAAAATTCCTATTACTGTAAACAATCCAGCCGTTATATCTCCAACAGAAGTCCCTACTCTTGTAGGCCTTCCATCCTTTTCTCCGGTAATACTCATTAATCCTGACATTGCTTGAACTACTGCATCATAGGCAGCTTTTTTACTATAAGGCCCAGTATGACCATATCCTGATGTAGCAGCATATATGATTTCAGGATTAATCTCTTTTAAAGTATCATATCCTAATCCTAATTTCTCCATGGTTCCTGGTCTAAAATTTTCTACTACTATATCTACTTCTTTTACTATTGCTAGAAAAATTTCTTTTTCCCTTTTATCTTTTAAGTTTAAGGTTATACTCCTTTTATTCCTATTTAAACTCATAAAATAGGCACTTTCACCATTTATATAAGGACCAAAGAACCTTGAATCATCACCTTTATCCGGCATCTCCAATTTTATAATATCTGCACCTAAATCTCCTAATATCATAGTTGCATAAGGCCCAGCCAAAACTCTTGTAAGATCAAGCACCTTTAAATTTTCTAATGGTAACCTCATTTCTACCCCCCTCACTTTTTATAAGGTATTCTTATAGAAGGTTCAAAACTACTTTTCCCTTCAGTTAATATCCCTTTATAGGCCTCTGTATTTCTGTCTTCCAGATGATCAAATATCATTGGAATCTTAGTTCCATATCCAATATATTTAATAGGATCTGGATTAAGCCTGGCTGATATAATATCATCTCCACCTCTTGCTAATCCAATAATGTGGCCTATTGGACTAACTATCATACTAGAACCAAAAAAATGGTTTCCAGCCGCATCGGCACCTACTGCATTTGGTGCTAAAATATATACATGATTATCATAAGCCCTTGCCTTATTAGTCAATTCCCATATTTCATAACTTCTCATTAAAGCTGAGGGTCGAGTTATTATTTCTGCCCCTTTTAATGCACACACTCTACTAAGCTCTGGAAAATCCCCATCATAACATATGATCATACCAACTCTGCCTAGTTTAGTATCTACAACAACTACCTCATTCCCTGGAGTAGTCCACTCTCTTTCTGTTGGAAATGGATGAGTCTTTCTATAGTTTGCTAATATTTCTCCCCTATCATCAATTAAAACTGAGCTATTATATATTATATTTTTCTCTTTCCCCCGTTCATACAATGGCAATACTACATGAACTCCTAATTCTTTAGCTAATTTTTGTACTGGTTTTATAGAGTCATTTGGTATTGGTTCTAATATTTCATAAAACTCCTCTATAGTCATATTGGGAGCAAATCCAGTAGTTACATCCTCTGGAAACACCACTAATTCTGCACCATGTTCCTTTTTAGCCTTTATTAACCATTCACAAACTTTTTCAATATTATTATTAATATTATTCGGTTCAATAGAAATCTGTACACATGCAGCAATATGCTCTTTCAAAATATCCCTCCTAATGAGTCAAGAGGGACGGTCCTTGCTGACTCACTTTGTGAGTCAGTGAGGACCGTCCCCAGTGACTCACTTATTTTGTATCAAATGCTACTATACGACAAATTGATGATTCCCCATCTACAAATCTCCATGGGAAACAGCCGATAATCATTCGTCTATTGAGAACTTTTCCTATATCTCCACCTAGGTTTTCAGCATGAATTATTTCATGAGGCTTTGGGAAAACCTGTATGTGCATTGCTTGATAGGTGTTTGGCCATTTATAAATTTCGTTTAATCCTTTACCATATTTATCTTTTAAGTATTCATCTGCCAATTTTGCTTCTCCCGGTTCCCAATCTCTTATTTTAGTGTTCATAGGGTGATCTGCAGAACCACAGTCAACACCAATCCACTTAATTTCCATTTCCTTAACCCAATCTACAAAATCCATTGAAGGTCCTGGATGTCTAAGCATGTATCTTCTCTCGTCTGCTTCTGGTTGATCCCAACCATATTTGTGATATCCGGTATTAATAATAAGTATATCGCCTTTTTTAATTTCTACTCTATCCATAATATCCTTTGGTGTGTAAATACCATAGTCTTCAGCTATATCTGATAAATCCACTATAACTCCAGGTCCAACTAACTTATCTAATGGTAAAGAGGCTATATCAGAACCAGCTGTATCAAAATGTAAAGGTCCATCTAAATGAGTACCAACATGATTTGAAGTCGTAAATACTTGACCATTAGCTCCATTAGGTGATAATCTTTTGAAGAATTTAATTTGAAGTGGTTCATAAGTTGGCCACGGTGGTGTTAAATGACTTAAATTTTGAGTCAAATCATACATTTTTACATTTTCCCATTGTTCAAAAATATTCATTATAAATCCCCCTTATTAATTAACTCACATTTAATAATTCTTTATATCTCCCCATCCTTTTCTAGCATAGCCACATAAGCCTTTAAGGCATCCTCAAAGCATTTCATAGGTGGTCGTACCAATCCTGCTCCTACCTGGCCAATACCCGGCTCCTTATGAGCAATACCAGTATTTATTATTGGGAGAATCCCTGTTTCTACAACTTTCCTTATGTCTATTCCTGTTGGTGTTCCTCTGAAATCAAGAACTGGAATCTTGTAAGTATCATTTTCTGTCTCTGTTATTTCATACATATCCTTAGAGTAATTAATAGCGTCTTCAGGCTTTCCACCTACAAACTGAACTATAGGAATAGCAGAAGCCATAGCAAATCCTCCTATACCTGTAGTTTCTGTAATAACACTATCACCTATGTCTGGATTAGCATCTTCTTTCGAATATCCTGGAAAATACAAGCCATCTATTATTTCTGCTGGTGCTGTAAACCACCTATTACCTATTCCTGAAACTCTTATACCAAATTTTGTTCCATTTCTAGCCATAGTGTAAACAATAGTGCTATACTTTATATTTTCTAAAGGATCTAGAGAACATTTACAAGCTGGCATAGTTAAATTTAAGAAAAAATGGTCATTACTATGAATAAATTTCAGTACTTCTGTCTTGGCCCCAACAGCGAAATTAGTTTTTACTAAATAAGGTGCTAATTCCCTTATTAATAAGGATGTTCCTGCTTTATTTCTGTTATGTCCTTCGTCTCCCATTTGAAGAACTTGAGCTATCATTGTTTTTAAATCTATTTCTCCTATTAGTTCTAATGTCTCTTTTAATACTGGCCCAAGGACTTCTTCCATCCATTTAAGTCTAGATATTACCTCTTCACTATAAGCTCCATAACGAAGAACTTTTCCTAAACCTTCATTTAAAGTACAATAAGCATAATTACCATAAGCCTTATTTTCAATTATCCATACTGGCATTGAATAGGTCGTAACTCCTGTCATAGGGCCTACAGCATTATGATGATGACAAGAATCAAATATTATTTCACCTGATTCTACTAGTCCTACAGCTTCCCTTTCATTAGAGGCTAATCCTTCATATATAATGCCTCCTATTACTGCCCCTTTCAATGGCCCACTCATTTTATCCCATGTTATAGGTGGTCCTGCATGTAATATAGTATTTTTAGTCATTCCAGGAATATCATTTCCAGCTTTCCCAATTCCAACAATAGTTGGCTGAGCCTTTAATAATCTGCTAACTGCCTCTTTATTAGCAAGTTCAATTTTTTCTCCTATCATCTAAGTCACCCCTTTTTTATTTCAATTTTTGTAGAATAGATGCCATTTTTTTATCTCCACCAGCAACTGGTCTCCAATCTACATGAATAACAGAAATATCTTGTTCCTTTAAATCTCTATAAAAAGACTCTAAACCTATATTTACTACTTTAAGTTTTTTATTAAAAATTTCATTTATTTTTAACATAGTTTCCCCCTTTGCCTTCCTTGATTTTATTAAGAATAAACCCTGATAACCTGACGGCCTGAGCATTTGAAGGCATTACTATTACCCCAGCTTTTTCTAATCTTTTCTGAGATTCTTCTAAATTTTGTGGATCCTTTTCAGTCCCACAAATAGAGGATATTATACATAAATGTTTTCCTTTCTTGGCCATACTTTCTTTAGCAGCAATTATTGCTGGCAGCATTTCTCCAACAGGATCCTCATGGGCACCATAACCAAGAACAAAATCCATTAGTATTATAGCTACCTCTTCATCTTTTCCTTCCTCTATTAAACGCTGAAATCTTGACGAAGGATCAATCATAGGATGAGGCCTCCCTACTGTAAATTCATCTTCTCCAAAATCAATACAAGTGTGTTCTTTACTTTTCTTTACATTTTCAAGTTTCATTTCAGAGCTAAGGGAAATATTAGAATAAATATTATCCATATCTTTATTAAGTATTTTTATGGCTTCATCAGCTAAAGTCCCACCAGTATATAATCCTCTAAAATATTTTTGACCTTCTTCCAATTTTTCAACTTCTCTATTTACTATTTCATCTATTACTTCATCACCTACACTAAAACCTCTATAGTCTGCAATATCTTCATTTCTTAAAATTGCCACTGCTTTATAGGCTGCATCTTCTAGAGAAAGGGAAGAATATGCTCCATATTTCTCAATAAATTCTCTATCTCCTCCTAAAAAATGTACAACTATTGGTTTAATTGAATCTTTAATAGATTCTAATATTTTTTCTGCTACTTTCCTAGATGGGGATTTAGAAATTAGTACTATAACCTCTGTCGAAGAATCTTTTTGTAAAGCTTCTATTCCTTGTAACATCATTAAACCCCCTATTTCCAGACTTAAATCCCTTCCACCTGTTCCTATTACCTGAGATACTCCTTCTCCCAATTTATCTATAATTACTGTTACTTCTTGAATACCTGTACCTGAAGCCCCTACTATTCCAATAGATCCTTTTTTTACTACATTAGCAAAGGCTAAAGGAACATTATTAATAATTGCCGTACCGCAATCTGGTCCCATCATAAGCAACCCTTTTTTAAAAGCTAATTCTTTTAACTCTTTTTCTTTTTCTATAGTTACATTGTCACTAAAAACCATTACATGTAAATTATTTTCTAAAGCTTTTTTTGCCTCATCACCTGCATATTCACCAGCAACAGATATTAAGGCCATATTTAATTCTGAATCATATCTTAAAGCAGCAGAAAGAGTTGGTGGTTTATAGTCTGAAATATTTCCTTTACTCTTCTCACTAAGCAGCCTATCTACTTCCCTTGATATTGTTTCTATTTTCACATTCTCATCTGCTAGAACCGATACAAAGAAGTCATTAGGTCCTAAATTTTTGATTTCATCATTTCCTATTCCTAAATTTTCCACTAATTCTTTATTTAAATCTGTGCCCATTCCTACTAGTGCTTCATAAACTCCATCTATATTTTTTACTTCTTTTGAAATTAACATTAATGTAACAGAATCATAATATGTATTTTCTCTAATTTCTATTTTTACCTTAGCCATTAAATAACCCCCTAAAACTAATTTAAAAGTATTAAACTTCCTATATAAATGCCTAAAAGCATATCAGTCCCTGAAGTTTCTCCAATATTTATCATCTTTTTTAAATAATAAAGTAAAGTATCTAAACTGGCCTTTCCTAGGAAAGAAATCATTAGACTCTTAACATCTTCATTAGCCTTCCCTTTTGCCGAATGTACAAGCATCTCTTCACTTACTTTAGTAGTCCTATTTTTTATATTTTTAATCATGGTCATATTTATCCTATAGGCATCATTTATTGAATAACCAAGATAATAGGATAAATATATTCTTGAAATCATAAGACCAGCTAAAAAATCATCCATTGAAGGTGTTAGTCCTATACCAAAACCTACTATTTTTTTTGCTTCTAAAGAAATACTATGTAAATCTTCCTTTATATAACTATCAATAAATTTTATAAATTTATTACTTATATAGATTTCATTTTTACTTAATTTATTATCCTCCGCTGAGATCCAATTAATACCTTTTAGTCTATCTTTAAGGACCTTTAGTAATGGATAAATGCCATTTTTATTCCCTTCTATTAATATAAACTCACTTATTTTTTCTAGTTTTATATAAATATTTTTTTCTATATCTTTGTTAAATATTAAATTTGGTTTTTCATCCCATAGGGTAGCAGAGTCCAAGTAAATTTTAATATTTAATTCTTTAATATCTATATTTTTTGGATGGAATTGAATTTTAATTTCAGGTTTTATTCCTAGGTCTAGAAATGATCTGTTCCCCTCTACTTTTATTGAACTTGGATACATAGGTTTATTAGAATTAAGAAATGTTATAAATCTATTATCTTTAGTTAATACATTAAAACTATTATGAAATACTGAATGAACTGTACCTTTCATTTCCTTTTTTATTACTTCATTATTGATTTCCTGACTAATATTTTTTGCTTCAATAATATAGTACCTCCTTTTATTTCCTATTTCATTATTTAATCTTAATGAATATTGTCATTAGGATTTGTGAAGAGTTACTAAATGCCTTTATCTTTTATTTTCTGATATTTCTAATATTTTTAGAGATATTTGAAGATTTAGTCTGTCATTATAGTCTTCAAAGTCATTTCCTGTAATGTCCTTTATTCGTTGTAACCTATAAACTACAGTATTATAATGAATAAATAATTCATCTGACATTTCTTTTAAATTACCTTCACATTCAAAATATTTTTTAAGTGTCTCTATTAAGTCAGTCCCTTTTTCTTTGTCATACTTTACTAAAGGCTCTAGCATTTCTCTATAAAATTGATTTAATTCAGGCTGTAAACCCTCAAAAGAAAGAATTCTATATATGCCTAAATCATCATAATAAACTATTTTCTCAGTAGAACTATTTTTCTGATACTCTATTGCTCTTTTTGATTCCTTATAACTTTTCCAAAGATCTTCACTGGATTTATAGTTTCTACCAACACCTATAGAGATTTCATCAATAAAATATTCATATTCTGAATACCTTAATATTTCTTTACAAAATTCATTTATTTCCCTTCTGACTCTTATTTCATCACTGGTTTTAGAACCAAATAAAATAACTACACTATCACTTTTAGTTGCACTAATTATTTTTTTGTTTTTACCTTTTCCTATTCTTTGAATTATACTTAGTAATCTTACCTTTAATTGATGAACATAATTTGTATTACCTAAATTAAACTCTTTATTCCCATTTACAGGAATAATTATTACTGAATAAGCAAAGTCACTATCAAAATCAAAATAAGATGCTCTATCCATTGCCTTTTTATATCTCTTTTCATTCCCTGAAAAAAGGTCATCAAAGAATTCTATTTTTTGTTTACTTTCAATTTCAAATATAGACATTTTTTTATAAATGTCTAAAGCTATTATGGATGTAGATGCCTCTATAACTGTCAGTTCTATAGGAGTCAATGGTCTTTTATCTTCCCAGATAAATATGCAGCCATATTCTCTGTCTTCTGAATAGATCGGTATGCTTATTCTATTTATTTTCTCATTTCCTAATAAATCAATATTCTTTTTACAATGATTATTTTTATTATATTTTTCATTTGATTTCTTTCTCTTTAAACTTTCTGCTTCTATAATAGTTTCAATATATTTTCTTTTATCATGGTCACATAATATTGCATTTGTTTCAAAAATGTACTCCTTTATAGCTATAGAATTTTTATCAATATTTTCATAAATAGCCTTGGCAATTTCAATCAAACTTCCACCATTCAACATAATTTTAATAAATTTGTTTTGTATATTATCTATTCTATGGAGAATGTTAGTTTGGGCATTCACTATTTCTGTTAATGCTTCTGTTAATACAGTAGAATGAGAAATACCTATAGGTATTTCAATTAGAGGAAACTCTAAACTTTCTGCTATATTTATAGTATTTTGGGGAATTTCTTCTATGTATCTTTTAGTTTTTATTCCTATACCAGCTAGATTTTTATTATTTAACTCAACAATAAGTTCATCTAATTTTTCAATATTATCTTTCATAGAAAAAGCTGTAGTCAGTAAAAACTCACCACTTTCTACCCAGTTCAAAATATCTGGTACTTCCATTACATTTAATTTTATTATCCTTCTATTTAATCCTTTCTCACCTGCTAATAATTTCGCATTTTTCATTGATTCAAGATGAAGTAATTCTCTCACTGTAATACCCGAATACCTGTACAAATTACCACCCCATTCTTAAATGGTCACTAGCTTAACAAAGCAAATTTATCTACCATAATGGCAGATAAATTTGCTTTTATTTTTCTCTATTATTGATCAGGTAAAATTTTATTCAATATTATACCAACTATTGCTGCTAATGCCATGCCTTCCATAGCAAAATCTAGGGCGCCAATCTTAATTGGTAATGCTGCACCGCCAAGACCTAGTACTAATATTACTGCAGCTATAATTAGATTTCTAGACTTACCAAAGTCAACTTGGTTTTCAACTAGGGTTCTAGCTCCTACTGATGCTATCATACCAAATAAGATTATTGATATCCCGCCAACTACTGGGGTTGGTATAGTGCTAATTATTGCAGCTAACTTAGGAACTCCTCCTAATATAATTGCAAAAACTGCAGCTATTCTCATTATTAATGGATCCCAAACCCTAGTTAAAGCCAAAACTCCAGTATTTTCCGAATAAGTTGTATTTGCTGGACCTCCAAACATTGCAGAAATAGAAGTACATAATCCATCTGCAAACATTGTTCTGTAAAGCCCTGGTTCCTCTAAAAAATCATCCTCTACTGTAGCACCTATGGCTATAATATCTCCTATATGTTCAACTATTGTTGCAATAGCTATTGGAGCCACAATCATTATACTTTGAAAATCAAACTTTGCCATTTGAAAATTAGGTACACCTATCCAAGACGCCTCGATTATAGGTTTAAAATCCACATTCCCAGTTAAAACAGCTACAACATATCCAACAACAAGGCCAATTATTACAGGAATAACTTGAAAAAAACCTTTTGCAAAAATTGATACTCCTACAACAACTAAAAATGCTACTATAGCTAAAAACCAATTTCCCGAAGCCATGTCAATAGCAGTAGGTGCCAGTTTTAATCCTATAACAAGAATTATAGGTCCAGTCACTATTGGTGGGAAAAAACTAACTATCTTATCAACACCAAAGATATAAATTAATCCTGCTACAATTAGATAAATTAAGCCAGCTATTACTAAGCCACCTCTTGCATAAGCTAGACCGTCAGCTCCACCATTTTTTGAAACCATTTCTACAACAGCTAAAATAGGTGCAATAAATGCAAATGAAGATCCTAAGAATACTGGTACCTTTTTCTTTGTAATGAAATGACATAATAATGTACATACTCCCGCCATAAATAATGCTACTGAAACGTCCAAACCGGTAATTATAGGTACTAGAACTGTAGCACCAAACATCGTAAAGGTATGCTGTAATCCAAGTATATATCTCTTCCCAACAGATAATTCTTTAGCATCTCTTATAGGCTCTTGAATACTTGTATCTGTCATTTTTTATCCCCCTTTTTTTATACTCTCTTTTTCCTTTAAAGCTTTTATTACTCTTTCAGGAGTTAATGGTATTTCTTTTGCTCTTATACCTATAGCATTATATAAAGCATTAGCTATTGCAGGTGCAGAAGGAATCATTGCTGGCTCTGCAATACCTCTTGCCCCAAAAGGCCCATCCTGCTGAGGATTCTCCAAAAATGTTAATTTCATTTCTGGCATATCTCCAACAGTAGGTATTTTATAGTCCATAAAAGATTTATTTAATAAATGTCCATCTACAAGCTGTAGCTCTTCATATAAAGCTGAGCCTATTCCTTGAAGTATTCCCCCTTCAATTTGTCCCTCAATAAGTGTAGGATTTATTACTTTACCAACATCCCAACAAGAAACGACTTCTAATACTTCTATATGACCAGTTTCTATATCTACTTCTATTTCAACCCCATTGGCACCATAGGTCCAAAATACTACTGGATTATCTGAAAGTCCTGTTTCTAAATCAAAGTTTTTAATATTAGCTGGTACAAAAGCACCTCTCCCCATTATAGGTCCATGTATACCCGAACCATCATCAAAGGTTAATCCTAACGCTAAACTAGCAATACTTACTTTTTTGTCTGGATACTGAGTAGATACTACATAACCATCTTCAAGTTTAAGATCTCTACCAGGTATACCTAATTTTAAACTAGATAAATTAAGCAATTGTTCTACCGCATCTTTACAAGCTTTTATTACAGCATTCCCTGCAGAATATGTGATACGACTTGCAACAGTTTGCCATTCATAAGGTGTATGAGCAGTATCTCCCGTATTTATAGTTATTTTTTCCGGTGGTATCGAAAGAATCTCTGCCGCAATCTGAGTCAATGCCGTATCTGAGCCTTGACCTATATCTTGAGCACTTACTGAAAGGTATACTGTTCCATCTTCATTTATTCTTACTACAGCAGCTGATGCGGCATCATTAGGCATTGAAGGTGCTTTCATACCACAAGCAATGCCTTTCGCCCTTACCTTATTTGAATCTTTGGGCTTTTTTGACGGGGTATAATAATCTATATCTTCTACAACTTTGCTCAAACATTCGACCATAGAACAGGCTTCATCAACTTTAGCTCCTGTAGCTGTCCTTCCTCCTGGTTTCTGGGCATTAACTTCCCTTAGTTCTATAGGATCTATTCCTAATTTTTTTGCAATTATATCTATATTTTGCTCTAAACCAAAGTGTATCTCACACATGCCAAAACCTCTATAAGGTCCACCTACTGGATGATTAGTATATACTGCATAGGAATCACACCTAATATTTGGAATATCATAAGGTCCTACTGCAGCAAAACCAGCAGATTTTGCAATATTTACTCCATATTCTGTATAGGAACCTCCATCCCATACAAATTCATTTTCCATGGCAATAATTTTGCCATCTTTCATAACTCCTGTTTTAAATTTTGAATGCATTGCCTGTCTTACATAAGAATTGCAGAACTCATCTTCTCTTGAATAAGTTAATTTAACAGGTCTACCATTGGTTTTCATTGAAAGACCAATTACTATACCTTCTAATGTTGTACCTGCTTTAGAGCCAAATCCTCCACCTACTGCTGGTGATATGACTCTTAATTTATTTAAAGGAATGTCAAAAGCATCTGAAAGAGCTAATCGAACGGCATAAGGTGATTGACAACTAGACCATACTGTCAAACTTCCATCTCTACTATGTTTTGATATGGCAACATGGTTTTCAATAGGACAATGTTGTATATGTGGAACGTAGAAACTCTTTTCAAATATATAATCTGCTTCCTTAAAAGCCTCCTCTACATTCCCTTTTCTAAGTTTGAAATGCTCACTAATATTAGTACCTGGAATTGTCTTAAATATAGGCGCATGTCTATACTCTTCTAGATCAGGATGAATAAGTGGTGCATCTGGCTTCATACCATCTAATGCGTTAGTAACTGCCAGTAGTTCTTCATATTCTACTTCAATAAGCTCAACAGCTTCCTCTGCGATTTCAATAGTTTCCGCTGCTACTGCTGCTACTGCTTCTCCAGCATATCTAACCTTATCTACTGGGATAAAGTTTTTATCAGTAAGATATAAGCCAGCCTTCTTTGAAAAATCCTTTCCTGTTATTATTGCTCTTACCCCTGACAGTTTTTCTGCCTTACTAATATCAATTTTTAAAATATTCCCATGAGGATATGGACTTCTTTTGACTGCTGCATATAACATGCCTGGCATTTTTAAATCATCTACAAATTTTAATTCCCCCGTAACTTTTTCAATACCATCTACTCTTGAAACTCTCTTCCCTATATATTTCACAAGACTCTGTCCCCCTTTCTTAAATCTATTTATTTTCCACTACTTCCATAATGGCTTCCACTATCTTTTTATATCCAGTACATCTACAGAGATTTCCACTAATAGATTCTTTCACTTCTTCTTCTGTTGGAAAAGAATTTTCTATTAGAAGTCCTTTTACAGTCATTACCATTCCTGGAGTACAATAGCCACATTGCAACCCTCCACTTTCAATGAATGAAAGCTGAAGTTTATCTAATTCTGTGCCATTAGACAACCCTTCTATGGTCATTATCTCTCTTCCATGGGCTTCAACAGCTAATAAAAGGCAAGCATTAACTGGCCTACCATCTAATAAAATTGTACAAGCTCCACATTCCCCCTGGCCACAACCTTCTTTTGCTCCTGTTAAATCAAAATCTTCTCTTAACATTCTAAGAAGAGTTTTATTAGACTCTACTTCATGGCCTATTTTCTCATTATTAAGTGTAAACGTAATTGGATACTTCATAATCCTCACCTCTCAATTCTCTTAACTTTTCCAGGCTCCTTCGAACCATAACTTTAACCATCTCTTTTCTATATACTTTTGTACTTCTTACATCATCAATAGGTTTAGATTCTGAAGCAGCTATACTTGCAATTTCGTTTATTATTCCATCAGTTAATTCTTTTCCTTTTGCAAACTTTTCAGCTTCCCAAGCCCTTATAGGAGTTGGAGCTACTGCTCCCATTGCTATTCGAATTTCGCCATTTATAATTCCCACACTAGTACATACAGTAGATAAGTCCATTTCCTTTCTTCTAGAGTTTTTCATAAAGACTCCATCGATTTTTTCATAAGTAGGAATTTTTATTCCAGTCACTATTTCACCAGACTTTAAACAAATTTTTCTTACCCCTTTAAAAAATTCATGTATAGAAACTTCTCTATTACCATTAGGTCCATAAATAACTACTGTAGCATCTAATATTAATAATGGAGTAGATGTATCTGCTAATGGTGAAGCATTGCAATTATTCCCAACCATAGTAGCAAGGTTCCTAATTTGTCCTGCTCCTATAGATTTTGCAGAATCTGCAAGAAAACTATAGTTTTCTACAATTCCACTATAATGAGCCATATCAGATAATTTCACACAAGCACCTACGAAAAGACCTTCTTCTTCGTCGTAGCTCATTTTGTAAAGCTCCTTAATTCCTTTAATATCTACAACGAC
>NFYZ01011796.1_pt1 | contig 16514 bp, 15 predicted proteins | sample 1092561 | NCBI WGS metagenome assembly NFYZ01 (sample SAMN03609887, study PRJNA323583) | gut metagenome | isolation source: feces | host: Rattus norvegicus | place: Malaysia | collected 2013 | reverse complement strand
AGCTTAGGGTACAATAGCGGTAAAGCCGATGGTATCTTTGGTAGCCGTACTCAAAATGCAGTTAAGGCTTTTCAACGAAAGTATAGACTGGCAGTAGATGGTATTGTAGGAAATAACACGAGAAATAAGTTGTATTCTAATAGTACTAAACCATCTGAAGGTAGTACAAGCAGTAACAGTAATGGTGCACCTATAACTCAAACCTTGAGAAGAGGTAGTAAAGGCTCTCAAGTATCTGCACTACAAAAACGTTTGAATGAATTAGGCTACAATGCTGGTAAGGTAGATGGAAGTTTTGGCCCAGCTACATATAATGCAGTTGTAGCGTTTCAAAGGGCTAATGGTCTCGGGGTAGATGGTATAGTTGGTAAGAATACAATAAGTAAACTGTATTCCCAATCAACACCAAAACCTACACCTAAACCAACGCCACCACCTGTAAATAGGGTACCTATAACACAAACTTTGCGAAGAGGTAGTAGAGGCCCACAGGTAGTTGAACTACAAAGACGTTTAAATGAATTAGGCTACAATGCTGGTAAGATAGATGGAAGCTTTGGCCCAGCTACTTATAATGCAGTTGTAGCATTTCAACGTGCAAAGGGCCTAGCAGTGGATGGTATAGTTGGTAAAAATACAATAAGCAAACTATATCCACAAAACAAGGAACCTGATACTGATGATTATATACCCTATGAAGTTAAAGCCGGCTCATTAAAAGGCAAAACAGTTATAATTGATGCAGGTCATGGTGGAAATGATCCAGGAGCATCTGGTAGTGGACATAAAGAAAAAGACTTTACCCTAGACATGGCTAAAAGACTTGAACGAATGCTTAAAAAAGCTGGAGCAGAAGTTATAATGACTCGTACAAGTGATGTTGCTCGTACTTTACAATATCGTGCAAATGTAGCCAATATAAAAGTTCTAGATGAAGAAATTAAAAGGGTAGAAGAAGAAATTGCAAAGTTAGAAAATGATATTAAAGCTGCTAATACGAAAAATGAAACATTAAGAACTACACAAAATTCTCTAATGCAAACTAAGGAAGAAATTGAAGGAAATGAAACAGAAATAGCTAAGTTAAATTCAGAACTAAGTGAATTAAAAGAAAATATTAAATTAACAGAAGAAAAAATACAAGAAGAAAAAGATGCAAATATAAATACAGAAGAAACTAATGAGGAAGTAAAAGAAATAAATGAAGTAGAAGAAGTGGAAGAAACAGAGGAAATAAAAGAAGTAGAAGAAACTGATGAAACGAAAGAGATAGAAGAAACAGAAGAAGTGGAAGAAAATAATGAGGAAACAGAGGAAACAGAGGAAGTAGAAGAAATAGAAGAAACAGAAGAGGAAATAGAAAATCAAGATGAAGAAGTAAAAAATGTAGAAGAAACTAAAAAAATAGATGAAGCAAAAGAACTTGAACTAAAGGAACTAGAAGAATTAAAAGCAGAAGCAAAAAACATTGAAGAAAAAATAAATGAACTAACTAATGAAAATGATGAAAAATTAAAAGAAAAAGAAAAAATAGGACAAAATACAGCAACATTAAGTAGCGAAGAAACTGGATTAAAAGCTTTAGAAACTAAAGAAATAACACTTAGAAATGAATTAGCAGAACTTAAAACACTAAGGAATAATGTGAACGAGTATACAGGTGGAAGTAGGTTAACGCCTGCTAATAAAAACTTAGTTAAAATATTTGATAAAGCAAAAAGTTATGACGATATAATATTCATTTCGATACACAATAACTCAACTATGGCTAGTAGCCAGACTAGTGCATCAGGAATTAGGGTATATTATCGTCCAACAATTATATCAGATAATAACGGACAACCTAGTAAAGTATATTATAATGGATATAATGATGATGGTAGAAGATTATTTGCTCAAATGCTAAATCAGGAGATGCAATCTAAAAGTAAATTTTCCAAAAAAACTTCAACTTTATACGGTAATAGTGATTTAGCAGTACTTCGAGAACAAAACTTAGTTAGTGCATTAGTAGAAGTAGGATTTATGAACAATCCAAATGATGTATCATTGCTTAAAAAGCAACAAACTAGAGAAGATATGGCAGCTGGAATGTATAATGGAATAGGCAGATTTTTTGCCACTCTAGAATAGATAAAAAACCCTATAGACATGTCTATAGGGTTTTTTTATGAGTCAATGAAGCTTGAGTCACTGGGGACGGTTTTTACTAACTCAAACAATCAGTCAGTAAAGACCGTACCTGTTGATTCACTGTCTACTCAGTGGAGAGTTATGGAATAGTATGTCGGATCTGATTATTTTTTGTTATACTTGTTAAAAGTTATTTAGATATGCTATAATAGATATAGTAAATTTAGAAAGTGTAGCTACCCATTAAAATGAAGGATAGGTTGAAAGCATAACACTTCAATTTTTCAGAAGACTTTCAATAAATCGAATCATTTAAATACTTTTATATCTGAGCTTATAATGTATTATATTGTCATTATATAAAATGTTTTGACAGCTTAATCTGTGGATGGTATAATACATTAAATTAAAATAAAAAGATATATATATAAGGGTTAGTTTGATACTGGTGATAATGCTTGTGTTAGGAATAATTGTAATAGGCTATGATAATAAGTATATGGGCCATGCCAATGGAAGAAGAGGAAAAAATAGGACAAGTTACTGACAATCCAGTAAAAAGTAAAGATAGATTAAACAATACTATAATTTTAGGAATTTAAGAGGTAAAAGGCAACTTATGTCTTTGGCTAATAAATATGTAAAGAGATTTGTAGTAAATGGGGAAAACTAGTGAATAAAGAGCCTCCATATCCATATGTCTATATAAGAGATACTTGGAATATAGTAAATAATAGAGTAAAGAACTTTGAATTGTCAACATTTATAGACCTGACTCATCCAGGAACATTAATAGAAATGGAATTGGATAATAGATTATTTTTGTGGTGGACTATTTAAATAGGTTAAAATACAAAATAAACCCGGTAAGTGCGTATTCGCCGGGTTTGTGTTGTATAAACATATACTTTATAACATTAAAGGAATATATTTAAGGAGGGAAAACATGGGCAAGTATATTGTAAGAAGGATTCTTCATTTAATTCCTGTAGTTTTAATAATTTCAATATTAATATTTTCAATCATTAAACTAGCACCAGGAGATCCAGTAGGATCTAACCTTGATCCAAGAGCAACAGCAGAACAAAGGGCAGAAGAAAGGGCAAGACTAGGTCTAGACAAGCCTATACCCGTTCAATATTGGGAGTGGCTACAACGTTCAGTAAGAGGTGATTTTGGTAATTCTTATACTTACAAAAGACCAGTAAAGGATATAGTTCCTAAATTCATTTGGAACACTTTTTTACTAAACGTAGTGGTGTATTTATTTGCATTTTTGATTTCATTACCGGTAGGTATTATATGTGCAGTCAAGCAGTATTCCAGGACGGATAACTTTTGGACAGTGTTCTCCATAATTGGGATATCCATGCCGACGTTCTTTTTTGGACTATTATTAATCTATGTTTTTGCAGTAAGATTAAATTGGTGTCCAATAAATGGAATGGTTACAGCAGGAAAGAATGCTACGGGTATAGCTAGGGTTAAAGACATACTACACCATATGATTTTACCAGGAATAGTATTGATTATTGGTAGTATGGCTAGTTATGTAAGATATACAAGGACTAGTATGTTAGAGGTTATTAATCAAGATTATATAAGGACTGCTAGGTCAAAAGGATTATCAGAAAAAGTCGTTATATATAAACATGCCTTTAGAAATGCTTTAATTCCTATAATTACTATTGTAGGATTTACTATACCATCACTTTTCTCAGGGGCTGTTATATTAGAAACAGTTTTTGTATGGCCTGGTATAGGTAATGTTCTGATGGAAGGAATAAATATGAGAGATTACAATTTGATCATGGCATTAAACATGTTCTTTGCACTTTTAACCCTTCTTGGGAACTTGCTAGCTGATGTTGGTTATGCTTTGGTAGACCCAAGAGTAAAAGTAGATTAATGGAAGGAGGGCAATAAATGACTGAGAAAAATCTAGAAGCAAAGCCAGAAAAAAAGTTAAAACCTAAAAGAAGAAAAGATTCTAGTAGAAATGAGGGTAATAAAGAAGGAGAAATTATTACTCCATGGAAATTATTTGTAAGACAATTTAAAAAGAAAAAGGTAGCTGTAGTAGGATTAGTAATATTAGTTGCTATGATATTAATAGCTGTATTAGCACCTGTAATAGCTAAACATGGTCCTAATGATATAGACGTTACGAAAGCTAATCAGCCACCAACAAAAGAACATAAATTAGGAACTGATGAGTTCGGTAGAGATTATCTTGCTAGAATACTTCACGGTGGTAGAGTATCTATGAAGGTAGGACTTTTTGCTGTAATACTACAAGTATTAATTGGTTCAATAATAGGTGGACTTGCAGGATATTATGGTGGCTGGGTTGACAATATACTGATGAGAATAACAGAGGTATTTATGTCTTTCCCATTTTTACCTTTGGCTATAACCATATCGGCTGTTGTAGGTACCAGTGTCAAGCCGGAACAGAGAATGTATATAGTTATGTTAATTATTGGGCTTTTAAGTTGGCCAGGATTAGCCAGAATGATTAGAGGGCAAATATTGTCATTAAGAGAGCAAGAGTTTGTGCAAGCAGCTCATGCATTAGGTATAAGAGATAGTAGAATCATTTGGAAGCATTTATTACCTAATACCTTTGGCTATATAATAGTAAGTGCAACCTTAGGAATGGCTAGCGCAATCTTAAGTGAAGCTGGTCTATCCTTCCTTGGTCTTGGGGTAACACCACCAGTGCCTACATGGGGGAATTTAGTTCAAAATGCTAGAAATATGTATATATTGAAAAATCGTCCATGGTTATGGATACCTCCTGGAGTATGTATATTCTTGGCGGTAATGAGTATTAACTTATTTGGTGATGGTTTACGAGATGCAATTGACCCTAAGTCTAAATAGATAGGAGGGATAGAAGAATGGGCAAATTGTTAGAAGTAGATAATTTAAAGACTTATTTCTTTACAGACGATGGAGTTGTAAAAGCAGTTGATGGAGTTAAGTTTTCCGTTGACGAAGGAGAAACTATAGGGATCGTAGGTGAATCTGGCTGTGGAAAAAGTATTACTTCTATGTCTATACTTCAATTAATAGATTATCCTGGCGAGACTGTTGAAGGAACAATAAACTTTCAAGGCAGGGATCTTTTGAAAGTATCTGACAAAGAAATGAGAAATATAAGAGGTAATGATATTTCAATGATATTCCAAGAACCTATGACTTCCTTAAATCCTGTTTTTAAAATAGGGCATCAAATATCTGAAGTTTTAATACTTCATCAGAAGATGACAAAATCACAGGCAAGAGAAAGAGCTATTGAAATGATTAAAATGGTAGGAATTCCTCGTCCAGAAAAAATAGTAGATGAATATCCTCATCAACTTTCTGGAGGAATGAGACAAAGAATTATGATTGCAATGGCATTAGCTTGTCAGCCAAAACTTCTTATTGCTGACGAGCCAACGACTGCATTAGATGTAACTATTCAAGCCCAGATACTAGATTTAATGAACGGATTAAAAACTAGATTAAATACGGCAATTATGCTTATTACTCACGATTTAGCAGTTGTTGCAGAAATGGCAGATCATGTGGTGGTAATGTATTCTGGAAAAATAGTAGAAGATGCTCCGGTTAATGAGCTATTTAAAAACCCAAGACATCCTTATACTATTGGACTTATGGGCTCTATGCCTTCTTTAGTGGATGAAGGAGAAAAATTAGCAAATATTAAAGGAGCCGTACCAAATCCTTTATATTTACCAAAAGGATGTTATTTCCACCCAAGATGTAAATATGCAACAGAAGAATGTAAAAAAGGACAACCAAAGTTAAGGGAAGTTGCACCAGGTCATAAAGTTGCATGTTTTAGAGCCGAGGAGGTGACTAAAAAATGAGCGACGTAATACTCGAGGTAGAAAATTTAAAAAAATATTTTCCAGTTTACTCAGGTGTTTTTAGAAGAAAAGTAGGAGATGTAAAGGCTGTAGATGGAATTAATCTATTTATTCGAGAAGGTGAAACCTTAGGTCTGGTAGGAGAATCTGGATGTGGAAAAACAACTGCAGGAAGGACTATTTTAAATCTTTTAAAACCTACTGAAGGGGAAGTTAGGTATAAAAGTCAAGATGTTTTTAATACAACTAAAAGGGAAATGAAGGCTTTAAGAAGAGAGATGCAGATAGTATTTCAAGATCCTTATAGCTCATTAAATCCAAGAATGACTGTTTCAGAAATTGTAGGAGAATCTTTGGTGGAACATGGTTTGTACAAAAAAGGTAAAAAGTTAGATGATAGAGTTGTAGAAATAATGGAAGCTTGTGGTCTTGCAAGATATCACACAAATAGATATCCTCATGAGTTTTCAGGAGGACAACGTCAGCGTATAGGTTTGGCAAGAGCTTTAGCATTAGAACCATCTTTTATAGTGGCTGATGAGCCAGTTTCAGCTTTAGACGTATCTATTCAGTCACAAATTATTAATTTATTTACTGATTTACAGGAAGAGATGAATTTATCTTATTTATTTATATCACATGATTTAGGAGTAGTTAAATATATTAGTCATAGGGTTGGTGTTATGTATCTAGGAACAATGGTTGAATTAGCAGATAAAAATGCTTTATTCGACAATCCTAAACATCCTTATACCCAAGCTTTACTTTCAGCTATTCCAGTACCAGATCCTGAGGCTAAGAAAAAGAGGATTTTATTGGAGGGAGACATTCCTAGTCCAGCAAATCCACCTTCTGGTTGTAAATTCCATACTCGTTGTGTATATGCTAAAGATATTTGTAAGGATAAGGCACCTGAGTTTAGGAATTTAGGAGGAGAACATTTTGTGGCGTGTCATTTCGCGAAGTAGAGAAAATAGGGAAAGAGAAAAAGAATTATTAGAAGAAATACAAGAAAAAAATGAAGATGACCCATATGAGTTTACTAGACTTGATATTTTAGCTATGATTATAGCAGCTTTTCAGTTAATGCTGCCCATAGTAATAGGTGGAATATTAATATTTGCAGCATTTACTTTTATATTCACAAATTTTATAATGAGATAAAGAGTTGCATATAGTATATGCAGCTCTTTCTTATTTATGTATAAGATGAAAGGATTCACATATTTTGCTATAATGTATTAAAATATTAATAACTTGGTTAATATATAGTGGTTTTAATAAAAAGATATTGACATTGAAACCACAAATGTTATAATTATTAAGTAGGTAAAAAATCATTAAAAGAATCTGGTAAAATTGTCATATATGCTAGGTTTAAGAATTAATGTGATTGTTATAACCAGTGGATAACCATTGGTTTTTTTACATAATATGGGATTAGGGAGGAAATTTTACATGAGCGTAGTATTGGAAAAAAAGGAAAATAATAAAGTAATTTTTACTATGGAAATAAGTGAAAAGAAGTTTGGAAAAGCAGTACAAAAAGCATATTTAAAGAATAAAGGAATATTTAATATACCAGGTTTTAGAAAAGGAAAAGCTCCAAGAAAACTTATTGAAATTACTTATGGAGAAGAAATATTTTATGAAGAAGCACTAAATATTGTTTTGCCAGAAGTATATGAAGAAGCAATTGATGAGCTCGAGCTTGAAGCTGTTGATTACCCTGAAATTGATGTAGAAGAAATTGAAAAAGGAAAACCAGTATTAATAAAAGTAGAAGTTATTGTAAAACCAGAAGTAGAATTAGGCGAATATAAAAGTATAGAATTAGAGAAAGTAGAGTATAATGTTACAAATGAAGATGTAGAAAATGAATTAAAATCTATTCAGGAAACAAATGCAAGAATTATAGAAGCTCCAGATAGAGAAACTAAAGAAGGCGATTTACTAACTATAGATTATGAAGGACTTATAGATGATGAACCATTTGAAGGTGGAACTGCTGAAAATCAGACAATAGAAATTGGAGAAAATAAATTTATTCCAGGATTTGAAGAGCAACTCATAGGAAAGAAAAAGGGAAATAATGTAGAAGTAAAGGTAACTTTCCCAGAAGATTATTTTGAAGAAAGTTTAAAGAATAAGGAAGCAATATTCAAAGTAATTATTAATGAGGTAAAAGAAAAAGAGTTACCAGAGCTAGATGATGAGTTTGCTATAGATGTAAGTGAATTCGATACTTTAGAAGAATTAAAAGTAGATATCAAAGAAAAGTTAGAAGATGAAGCAAAAAGAAAAGAAAAGGCAGAAAAAGAATCAAAAGTAATAGAAAAGGTTGTAGAATTAAGTGAAGTAGATATTCCTGAAGTTATGATTGATAACCAAATAGAAAATGAAATAAGGCAATTTGAGTATCAACTTCAAATGCAAGGAATAAATATAGAACAATATTTACAATTTGCAAATAGAACTGCTGATGATTTTAAAGAAGAAATAAGACCATCTGCTGAAAGACAAGTAAAAACTGATCTTGTATTAGATGAAATATCAAAAGCAGAAGATATTCAAGTTTCCGAAGAAGAAATAGATAAAGAATTAGAAAAAATTGCAGAACAGTATAACCAAGAAGATGTAGAAAAGTTTATTAAAGATATGAAAAAGGGAGATTTGAATCATATAAAATCGGGTATAGTTAGAGATAGAACCATTGAATTATTATTAGATAATGCTAAGTTTGTTTAAAGCTTTTATAGGAGGGATAATATGGCTTTAGTTCCTGTTGTTGTGGAACAGACAAATCGTGGGGAAAGATCCTATGATATTTATTCTAGACTATTAAAAGAAAGGATAATATTTTTAGGAGAAGAAATAAATGATATAACTGCAAGCCTAACAGTTGCACAATTACTTTATTTAGAGGCAGAAGATCCAGATAAAGATATACAAATATATATAAATAGTCCTGGTGGTTCTGTTAGTGCAGGATTTGCAATATATGATACAATGCAATATATAAAACCTGATGTATCAACTATATGTATAGGAATGGCTGCAAGTATGGGAGCATTTTTATTGACAGCAGGCGAAAAAGGAAAGAGGTTTGCATTACCAAATGCTGAGATAATGATACATCAACCATTAGGTGGCACACAAGGTCAGGCAGAAGATATTAGGATTCATGCAGACAGAATAATAAAAACTAGAGAAAAAATGAATACTATATTAAGTGAAAGAACAGGTCAACCATATGAAAAAATTGCTAGGGACACAGATAGAGATTTCTTTATGTCTGCTGAAGAAGCTAAAAAGTATGGTATAATAGATGAAGTAATAGAAATTAGTAAATAACATTAAGCGAGGTGTCATAATGGCAAGATTTGATGACAAACAGCTGAGATGCTCTTTTTGTGGAAAGCCTCAAAATCAGGTTAAAAGATTGATAGCAGGTCCTAATGTATATATTTGTGATGAATGTATAGATATTTGTAAGGATATAGTTGATGAGGAATTTGAAGACAATTTTGAATATGAAATAGAGGAATTACCAAAACCTGAAAGTATTAAAGAAACTTTAGATCAATATGTAATAAAACAAGAGAGAGCTAAAAGAGCTTTAGCTGTAGCAGTATATAATCATTACAAAAGAATTAATAGAGAATTTGCTAAAGATGATGATATAGAACTGCAAAAGAGTAATATAGTTATGATTGGACCAACTGGTTCTGGAAAGACATTACTTGCAGAAACTTTGGCTAGAATATTAAATGTACCTTTTACAATTGCCGATGCTACATCTTTAACTGAAGCAGGCTATGTTGGTGAAGATGTTGAGAATATAATATTAAAACTCATACAAGCGGCAGATTATGACATTGAAAGAGCAGAAAAGGGTATAGTTTATATAGATGAGATAGATAAAGTAGCAAGAAAAACTGATAATCCTTCAATAACAAGAGATGTAAGTGGAGAAGGAGTTCAACAAGCACTTCTAAAGATTTTAGAAGGAACTGTTGCAAATGTTCCGCCCCAAGGAGGTAGAAAACATCCTCATCAAGAGTTTATTCAAGTAGACACAACTAATATATTATTTATAGTTGGTGGTGCTTTTGATGGTTTAGATAAAATAATAGAAAACCGAATTGGAAAAACATCTATGGGATTTGGTGCTGATATTCAAAGTAAAGAAGATATAGAAATAGGAGAATTATTAAAACAAATACAGCCTGAAGACTTGTTGAGATATGGATTAATACCAGAATTTGTTGGTAGGTTACCGGTAATGGTGACTTTAGAAGAGTTAGATAACGAGGCTTTAGTAAGTATTTTAACTGAGCCTAAAAATGCACTAGTTAAACAATATAAAGAATTATTTGCAATGGATGGTGTGGAGCTAGAATTTGAAAAAGCTGCACTAGAGGAAATTGGCAAAAAGGCTATCGAAAGGAAAACTGGTGCTAGAGGACTTAGAGGTATTATTGAAGAAGCTATGCTGGATATAATGTATGAAATCCCGTCAAGGGAAGATATAAAAAAATGCGTTATAAATAAAGACACTATATTGAAAAAGAAAGAACCAACATTAGTGTTAACAGATGGCAAGAAGAAAGATAAGACGAAAAAGTCTAGTAATAGAGAATCAGCATCATAAAGCTCACATTTTGTGGGCTTTTTTCATGTTATGTAGTTTAGGATTAAAGGAGGGGGCTTATAATGAATAATGATTTGTATGAAATAAAAAATAAAAAAATACCTCTCATTCCTTTAAGGGGAATAACCATTTTTCCACATATGATAATACATTTTGATGTGGGAAGAAAAAAGTCTATTGATGCCCTTGAAGAGGCTATGGAAGATGATTCCCTTATTTTACTGTCAACTCAAAAAGATTTTAAAATAGAAGAACCAGAAATTGATGAATTCTATCACATAGGAACAGTAGCAAAAATCAAACAAATGATAAAATTACCAGGTGGCAGTATTAGAGTATTAGTAGAAGGAATTAGTAGGGGTAAGATAATAGATTTTGTAGAGGAAGAAAAATATTTTTTAGTGGTAATTGAAGAAATGGTATACAAACCAGAAGAATTGGAAAAAGATATAGATATAGAAGCAATGATGAGGTTGGTAACTAAAGATTTTGAAGATTATATAGCTTTAAATAGTAGAGTTTCACCAGAAGTAATTTTATTAGTATCAGATATAGATGATCCTGGAAAGTTGGCTGATGTTATTGCATCTTATATTTCTATAGAACCTGAGAAGGATCAAGAAGTATTAGAAAGTTTTGATGTATATGAAAGACTGGAAAATCTTCACAAAATATTGATAAAAGAAATAGAAATATTAAAAATAGAAGAAAAAATAGATGAAAGAATAAAAGAACAAATTGGTGAAATCCAAAAAGAACATTATTTAAAAGAACAAATAAAAGCAATCCAAAAAGAACTAGGTGAAGAAGATAAAATTACAGAAGAAGTGAACAAATATAAAGACAAGATAGATGGAATAGACATGCCTGAAGAAGTAAAAGAAAAGGTAATAAATGAAACAGAAAGACTTTATAAATTATCTTCTCATTCCCCAGAAGTTGATGTTATTCGAAACTATTTAGATTGGATAGTAGAATTACCTTGGGAACTGGAAACAGAAGATAAGATAAATATAAAAAAATCTAGACAAGTTCTAAATAAAGAACATTATGGATTAGAAGATGTAAAAGAAAGGGTACTAGAGTTTATAGCCGTAAAAAAATTAAGTAATAGCATGAAGGGGCCAATTTTATGCTTAGTAGGTCCTCCTGGAGTTGGGAAAACCTCTATAGCTAGTTCTATAGCAAAGGCTTTAAATAGAAACTTTGTTCGTATGTCTTTAGGTGGAATAAGAGATGAAGCTGAAATTAGAGGGCATAGAAGGACATATATAGGAGCATTACCTGGTAGAATCATTAGTTTAATGAAAAAATCAGGTTCAAAAAACCCAGTATTTTTATTAGATGAAATAGATAAATTAAATGAGGACTTTAGGGGAAGCCCAGCTAGTGCATTATTAGAAGTATTAGATCCAGAACAAAATGATACTTTTACTGACAACTTCTTAGAAGTACCTTTTGATTTGTCTAAGGTTATGTTCATAGCAACGGCTAATACTATAGAATCTATTCCAGCTCCATTGCTAGATAGAATGGAAATAATAAGAATCCATGGCTATACAGAAGAAGAAAAACTTGAAATTGCAATGAATCATTTATTCCCAAAACAGCTTAAAGAGCATAGTCTTAAAGAAAATAGTTTAGCTATATCTGAAAATTCTATGAAAAAAATAATAAGTAGTTATACAAGAGAATCAGGAGTAAGAAACTTAGAAAGGAATATTGCTAATATCTGTAGAAAAGGAGCAAAGGAAATAGTCGAGGAAGATAAAAAAGTAATAAGAATAACTAAAAGAAATCTGGAAAAATATTTAGGAACACCTAGATATAGAAAAAATGTATTAGAAGAGGAAAACCGAGTAGGCGTAGCTATTGGATTAGCATGGACTGCTGTAGGGGGAGAAATATTGCCTATTGAAGCAAGTAAAATGAAAGGGACGGGAAAACTTCAATTAACAGGACATTTAGGAAATGTAATGCAGGAATCTGCTAGGGCAGGTATTAGCTTTATAAGAGCTAATGAAGAAAAACTTGATCTAGACAATAATTTTTATAAGGAAAAGGATATTCATATCCATGTTCCAGAAGGTGCAATACCAAAGGACGGGCCTTCTGCCGGAATTACAATGGCTACAGCAGTAGTTTCAGCCTTAACCGAAATACCGGTAAATAGGGAAGTAGCTATGACTGGAGAAATTACTTTAACGGGAAGGGTCCTACCTGTAGGAGGTATTAAAGAGAAGGCTTTAGCTGCTAGTAGAGCTGGAATTAAAAAAATACTATTATCTGCTGAAAATGAAAAAGATTTAGAAGAAATACCAGATAATATAAAAAGAAAAGTAGAATTTATGTTTGTTAAGAATATGGATGAAGTTTTGAAATATGCTTTATTGGATAAAGGTGATTGAAATGAATGTAACAAAAGCAGAGCTAACTAAATTAGCAGTAAATAAAGAACAATATCCTAAGGACGACCTTTTTGAAATTGCTTTTGCTGGTAGATCCAATGTAGGGAAATCTTCCTTATTAAATACATTGGTAAACAGAAAAAGTTTAGCTAGAACTAGTAATAAACCTGGAAAGACTAGAACTATTAATTTTTATACAATAAATGAAAGTTTTCGGTTTATTGATTTGCCAGGCTATGGATTTGCCCGTGTGTCTAAAAAAGAAAGGGGAAAATGGGCTAGTATAATAGAAGAGTATTTGCAAAATAGAATGAATCTAATAGAGGTAATTCTTTTACTAGATATTAGACATGAACCTGGAGAACATGATAAGATGATGTATGATTGGATAAAGAGTTACGGATATAATGGCATAATTATAGGGACAAAAGCAGACAAGATACCTAGAACTACTTGGGAAAAACAGATAAACAATATAGGGAATTCTCTTAATGTAGAAAATAAAGATTTAATTATTCCTTACTCTGCTACAAAAAAAATAAATGTTGACTATGTTTGGAAAACTATGGAGGAAATAATTAGGGTAAATAAAGAGCAGCAATCTCATTAGGAGAAAGCTGCTCTTTACTAAGTACATTATTCTTTTACAAACATATCCTGAGGTGCACCACACACTGGGCAAACCCAATCTTCAGGAAGATCTTCAAAAGCTGTTCCTGGTTCTACACCATTATCTAGATCTCCTTCTTCTGGATCATAAACATAACCGCATGGCTCACATACATATCTGTCCATAGTTAAAAACTCCTTTCTTTTATTGACTATAATAAGTATTACCCATATATTTTATACTTTAAACTATTATATACTAAGATATATCATATAATATAATATAGAGTATTACAATAAGATTAAAGAAAATATTTAAGGGTAATATATTTATAGTTTATAGAAATTATAGCATAAATAACAATAAATAATAGATGGAAGTGATTTAATTGTCCTTTAAGCTCAATGGCCAAGTCTGTAGTGACTTATGTGTTATTAGAGACTTTATACAAGATATATTGAATAAGCTAGAGAAAATAGTTTGCGATGAAACTGTTATGTTTGATGTAAAGCTCATCTTAAATGAGTTAGTAGCAAATGGTGTTATACATGGAAACGATTTTGATAAAAATAAATTAGTTCAATTATATTTAGAAGTTATGGAAGATACCATACGTATTGAGGTTACTGATGAAGGGGAAGGTTTTTCCTATGACCTGGATTCATATAATCCATTAGACTTAAAATGTAGTGGCAGAGGCTTAGTTATAGTAAAGGGTTTGTCAGATGAGTTTTATATCGATGATAACAGAATAATAGCAATTAAATATTTGCAGTAGTAAGCAGAGATATGGGTCTCTGCTTTTTTCGTATAAATAATTCATTTGATTTATACACATATTATGATAAAATTATTCTGTTAATAGAATACTAAAAGAAAGTATATAAGTAGGAAAGGATAATATATATGGAGATAAAAAGAGATGATATTAGAAATGTTGCTATAGTAGCTCATGTTGATCATGGAAAAACTACTTTAGTAGATGCACTTTTAAAGCAAAGTGGAATATTTAGAGAAAATCAAGTAGTGGAAGATAGGATTATGGATTCAGATGATATTGAAAGAGAAAGAGGAATAACAATATTATCTAAAAATACAGCTGTTTACTACAATAGTACTAAGATTAACATTATAGATACTCCTGGCCATGCTGATTTTGGGGGAGAAGTAGAGAGAGTGCTAAAGATGGTTAATGGAATTGTACTTCTAGTAGACGCTTTTGAGGGACCTATGCCTCAGACAAAATTTGTTCTTAAAAAGTCTTTTGAATTAAATTTACCAGTAATAGTATGTATAAACAAAATTGATAGGCCCGATGCAAGGCCTAGTGAGATAATTGATGAAGTTTTGGATTTATTTATAGATTTGGGGGCAACGGAAGAACATTTAGATTGTCCGTTTATTTTTGCATCAGCAAAGAAAGGCGTTGCTACTTTAAATTTAAAAGAGTCTAAGAATAATATGAATGACTTATTTGAATCAATAATTAATTATATTCCTGCTCCAGAAGGTGATGATGAAGGACCTTTACAAGTTCTTATATCTACAATCGATTATAATGACTATGTAGGGAGAATAGGTATAGGTAAAATTGAAAGAGGAAGTATAGAAGCCAATCAAGATGCTTTAATAGTTAATATGGAAGACAAAGAAAAGAAGAAAGCTGTAAAGATTGTAAATGTCTATGAATTTGAAGGTTTACAAAGGGTTGAAGTAGAAAAGTCAAAAATGGGAAGTATTATTGCAGTTACTGGTGTAGAAGGAATTAGTATTGGAGATACAATAACAGATGTAGATTTTCCAGAGCCATTGCCTTTTATAAAAATTTCAGAACCTACAATAAGCATGAACTTTTCTGTAAACAATAGTCCCTTTGCAGGAGAAGAAGGAAAATATTTAACATCTAGAAACTTAAGAAATAGATTATTTAAAGAACTTAGAACTGATGTAAGTTTAAAAGTAGAAGAAACAGACTCACCAGACTCATTTAAAGTGTCGGGAAGGGGAGAATTACATTTATCTGTTTTAATAGAAAATATGAGAAGAGAAGGCTATGAGTTTCAAGTATCTAAACCAGAAGTAATATATAAAAATATAAATGGTAAAAAGTATGAGCCTATAGAAAATGTAACTATTGATATTCCTGAGGAGTATATTGGTATTATAATAGAGAAGTTAGGTAGAAGAAAAGGGGAACTTAAAAATATGGTAGAGTCCCAAGGAGGTTACTCTAGATTAGAATTTTCTATACCTGCTAGAGGCTTAATAGGGTATCGACAAGAGTTTATAACGGATACTAAGGGTCATGGTATATTAAATACTGTTTTCGCTGGATTTGAGCCCTATAAGGGTGATATTCCAAAAAGAAACGAAGGCTCTTTAATTTCTTATGAAACAGGAGAAGCAACTGCCTATGGATTATATTCAGCTCAAGAAAGAGGAATATTATTCATTACTCCGGGAACTAAGGTATATGAAGGTATGGTTATAGGTACAAATCCAAAGGGTAGTGATATGGAGATTAATGTATGCAAAAGGAAACATCAATCTAATGTAAGGGCAGCAGGTTCTGATGAAGCATTGAGATTGTCATCTCCAAAGCAAATGTCTTTAGAAGAAGCTTTAGAATTTATTGAAAAAAATGAACTTATTGAAATAACACCGGAAAGATTTAGAATAAGAAAAAGAATATTAAATAAGACTGAAAGATACAAACATAGTAAAAATTAAGTGAAATAATGCTTTTTTACTATAGCTTTTGATATGATATTATTCAAAAAATACTATTTTAGGAAAATATATTTGAAATGTAGGTGAGGGAATGGATT
>NFYZ01012330.1_pt1 | contig 16576 bp, 21 predicted proteins | sample 1092561 | NCBI WGS metagenome assembly NFYZ01 (sample SAMN03609887, study PRJNA323583) | gut metagenome | isolation source: feces | host: Rattus norvegicus | place: Malaysia | collected 2013 | reverse complement strand
ACCTGTTCTCTTATCTTAGTTAAACACTTTCGTCTGTACTTAGTACAAAAAACAAAATGATATTGTATTAGATCAGTATTATCCTACATCAAAATATTGCTTTGATTGTGGCACAAAAAATGATAATCTAACATTAAAAGATAGAATATTTGTTTGTCCTAATTGTGGTCATATAGAAGATAGAGATGTCCATGCAGCTAAAAACATGGTACAAATCTATCTTAACTATATAAATATAAAAACAGATACGGTGGGAACCACCGATACTGATAAAAAGCCTTTAGAAATCAAATATGATAGCAGTTTATTGTGGTCAAAATTTGAAAGTACCAAGGAAAATACAGGGTCTTTAGCCCTGTGTTAGTTCATCGAATTTCCACCAATATGGATATTGCTATCTAAAGCAACAAGCGCCAAATCTAAAAATGCACCTTCACCACCTTTTGATTCGGTTATATAATCAGCAACGTCTTTTACTTCTCTACGAGCATTTTCTGGACAGAAAAATTTTGTGGCACATTCACCTGCTTCAATATCTGAAATACCGTCACCAAAAAATATTGAATATGTATAATCTTTAATGTAATCCTCTACAAATTGTTTTCGTTGAGATTCTGGAACATAATACAATTCACATCCCATATCATTGATACGTTTTTTTGTAATTTCAAAACCGCGTTTGTCTGCACTTATAAATATTACATCAAAACCATTCTTTTTTAGAAGTTTCACACCATCATTATCATGTGGACCATATACCTTTGCGACTTTGCCATCTACAGTATATATAAACTTTCCATCAGTAAGGCACCCATCACAATCACTAATAACTATGCTCTTATTTTTTTCCATAATCAATTAATAATAAAGTTTAATTTTTTAAATTGCTGTCCCAAAACTCAGGATGTTCATTATGAAAAACGTTAATCATGTATTTTCCAAGATAGAACAGAAATTTTGAATATGGGTAAACATGACATGCTGCTATATTAAGAAATATGACTGCTGTCATCAATTTCGCCATATTAATATCATATGCAGACTGTTTAATATATCTTTCTAATTCCTTTTCGCATTCTGTATCTATCCATGTACGGTGAATATCAATTTTTACTTCATTCTGTGCCACCGTATCAACAGTAAACAGTTCACGTTTTACCATGTCATGGTTTACTATCAATGAGTGCCACATTTTTGCAATATCATAATAAGCATCTCCAACCATGCTATTACCAAAATTCTGTCGCCAATCTAACATTATATATTCACCGTTATTCACTAAAATGTTTTCCAAATGGAAATCACCATGATAATTATTTGTAAATACGCCTTTACTTGCAAGATTTACCCAATTGAGTGTTTCGATTAGCTTTGTTGCTGATTCACATGTCAAACCGTTTATAATAACATAATCATTATCTATATCTGAAAAATCATTACAGTATTTGTTTATTCTGGATAATGTCTTATCTTTATAGAAATCATTATATATTGCCAATTGTTCTTCAAAAGATATATCTACACGTTGAATACTATCAAGATACCTAGACAATATATCATGCAACATATCGTTTGTAATGACTTTTGATGCAATTATACCAGGTGCACGTTTATATGTATATGTATTACTAGAATATGTTAATAATTCAGGAAGTTTTATACGGGCTTCTATTTGGAATTCATTTAGCATAGTCTTAAAACGTTTTACTCTATCAGAAATGAATTTTGTACTAATATGGAACTTAACTACTTTATCATCAATGAACCATATAGCCTCATCAGGTTTTTCCAAAATTGTTTCTTCCATTTTAGAAGCATATTGTTTTTTAACTTCCTCAAAAATAGTAAGATTTCCAACATCAATCCAATCTGACACGTTATAACAACGGATTTGTTTATACGATGCAAGTATTGAATTTAGTCCGTACGACTCTCCGTTTTCGATAAACGCATCTGAATAAGAACTCCAAAATTCTTCATAGTCTTTAATATATGATACTCCTGTATAACAAGAAATTTCCTTATCCTTTTGACACAATTTAGGTAATATAGAAATCACTTTACCATCAATAGATGATGCCATGATATGCCTATAATTATCATAAAATGCATTATCAGCATTTCCACCAATCATCCAATTAGTAGAATAATCAAGCGTAGAAAGGTCTAAACTTTCTATTATTGTATCACATGACCAAAAAATAAATGGTTTCTGCAAAAAATCTTTTGCACAATATAATGAATACCCAAGACCTGACCCTGGGCCTTCAAACTTATCAACATTTACAAATGTTATATTCTTGTTTGGGTGACATGCAGTAATTACCTGTCTAAGATAATCACCTTTATATCCTAAAAGCACAATAATCTCATCCATATCGTCAAATTTCTCAATGATATATGAAATAATTGGCTTCTTTCCAAGCGTACACATTGCCTTTGAATAATTCTTTGTAAATTCGCCAAGGCGACTACCAAGACCTGCTGCAGGAATTACTACCGTTTTTTTCATTCGTCTAAAGTCATTTTAATTTTTTCTATATTGTATGCAACCTGTTCGGCACGAGACAAAATCTTCATATCATTTGCCCCACGATTTGGTTTAAAAATCATACTTGAACCACTAACAACCGTATGTGCATCGCAGTCTTTATATAACTTTACTGTTTCAAAATTTACAGAACCATCAACAAATGTCTTTATTTCTGGATAAGACATGCTTACAGTATTAAGTCTGCGAATAACTGTTTGCGGAAATGAACTTGTACCCAACACACCAGGACTAATTCCCATAAACATCACACCATCAAGTAGTCCTTCATGATATTGAAGAATATCCTCTATTAAAATATCTGGTGTAAATACATTAAATACTAAACCAATTTTTAATTCAGGGTACTTTTTACGTAACATCTGTAATGTTCTTACAGGATCTGTCACTGCTTCATAATGAAAGAAAAACCAATCTGAATATGGTGCAATGACATCAGCATATGTATATGGATCCTGAACCATAAGATGACTGTCAATTATGATTTTCTTTCCATAACGTGCTCTAAGTGACTTTATCAATTCTGGGGAAATTCCGTAACGTGGGACAAAATGTCCATCCATAAAATCTGCATGTAACCAATTAAATCCTTCATGTTCTACTATAACATCAATGTCACTCTTGATGTCTGAAAGATCTGTACATATAAGAGAAGTACTAATATTCATGTTTTAAAAGCTTTGTTTATATAATAATATAGTAAGATGTTTAATACAAATTCAAAGTTAAATGTAAGAATCTTCTACTAAATCTATATATTCAAGTAAGTCTTTCATCCTACTCAATATTCGAGTGGAACTTTTTTGTTTCATTAAGATCAATAGCTTTCTTTTCAATAATCATTTTTGCAACAATATCAAACATTAAGAACATTGCTTGTTCTGTTAATGTAGTCATTGGTTGAATACTATTGATCTTGCTATCATTATCTGCGGAATTAAGACCTCCATTACAAGTCTTGAAAGGAATCGTAAGACTAGCCATCTTACCCATATATGAATCCTTATTGCCGACAAATGCCACTACTTTACCACGTGCCTTATTTATAAATATATCCATTATATTAGCGACTGACTTTGTTGTTCCAGAATTTGAACAGCAGATAAACAAATCGTTTTCATCCATAGGTGGTACATAATTGTCACCAATCCAATATGCAGGTATTCCAAGATGGTTTAAACGCATCAAAAATGCCTTAAGTCCAAATCCCATTCGGCCTGCACTATACCCAACGATTTTATTTGCACTACATATCATACTAACAAACTCATTAAGCAAATCATCGTCAATTGATTCAAGTACTAACTGATTTTCGCGAAGTACCTCTTTCATTATTTCTCTATATTCCATAATCACTTTTTATTTATGTTTAATATGTCTTTACTAAAATGGTCTAAAATTGATTCGACACCATCATGATTAATATAGTCAAAACCAATGTCATTTCCAATTTTTTTCATTATATTATTTACAAGATAACTACCATCAAGATATTCTGGTTTTATACATTCAATGCATTCTCGCAGAAGCTTCTTATATAAGAAATCATCAGAATCCAATGTGCGCATTTTATTAACAAAATCATTTGAATCCTTTACATAAAGAAATTCTGGCAATCCAAGCAACCTATTCTTATCGTAATCTGGATGAATGAATGGTATAAGACCTTGTATAATCATCTCGTATGGCTTAATCGTGATAAAATTTGGAACGATAGAATACACAAAAGAATATTTTGCGTCAGCTATCTCGTCACCAAGATCTATAAGTTTCTTATCCTGTATTGTATAAGGATATTTCTTCAATACTTCATCTGACCACATTCCGTACACGTGCGTATCAGCATATTCAGTATTCTTAAGACCATCTATAATATATTCTTTATATCCAGGAAGACGTCCATCATGTACGGTAGAACCAGAATTAAGTGCACCTGTCCCATGACCATTTGAAATGACTATACACTTTGGATTTTTTGTGTTGTTAATCTTTCTTTCAACATCAATTTTCTTTTGCCAATTTTTGTCAATACCCATCAGAAAGATCTTCTCTACACCTGCATATGTACACTTAATTTTCTTATCTGTAATATGTGAATGATCCTTGTAACTTTTAATATACTTCATTGCTACAGGTACTTCACAGTCAGACATCTGTGTTAAGATAAGTCTTTCGCGTACAAATAGTTCCTCTGTATTTATAGTAATATAACGCGGATCTTCTGCTATAGTATATAATGGAATATTCAATGAGTTTATTAAATGTACATAAGGACCTGTATACCTTCTAAACGCATTTAATGGTGTATAGAATTTTCCGTCAGGACGACGGCATGTCAAATTCATACAATGATACCCAACATATCCAGTAAACAATAAAGCAAAGTCAAACTTTACACCAGAATCTATAACATTTTTTAATAGACTATCCCAAAACAAAACATCACCATCAAAATCCGCATCCGTCAATTCACGAGTAGACGTGTTCACATGATTTTCGATAAAACGTTTTCTATCTTCTTCTGTAGATTTTTTATTCAATATATCGCATCTTACGGCTATTGAATGTACGTTGTTTGATGGAAACAGATAATTCCTTTCTTCATCACTCAACTTGTCTAAATCGTTTGGTCCACAAAAATAGAAATTATGCTCAGGCAACATCCGCGCCATTGTTGAAAACAATATCATGGCAGAATCATCACCAGTATTTATCTTTAAGTTCTTGAATTTAATAGCTTTACCAATTTTTCCAATTAATATATTCATGTCTTAAATATTGTTAAATAATTTAACGTAGTTATAATATTCTTTTATTGCCCAATCGAAACATTCAATTGGGCTTTCTAGCCACTGTCTTGATGTCACCCATCTAGATCTACGTAAGGATCTATATTTTGTACGATCTACAGTATGGTCCATACGTGTCAATGTATTTACTGCGTTTTCATTTAGAAATTCGCATACATCTTTTGAGTATTCATCTGCAAGATCATTAGTGCGCGCTTCAACTAATACGACTACTTCAACAAAATTACGTTTTATACATATCCATATAGATAGGCACTCATCTGGATTTCTTGATATTGAATTACACATACCATTTTGATGAAGCATCCAACTGTCTTTATTATCTGCATCTAATTCTATCAAATGATTATAGAATGCTATAATAGAATCTTTTATTGCCATGCTATCTTATTTAGTTAAATATTTAAAATGTCTTTCATATACATGTAAAGATCCACAATTATATTCTATATAACTATGAATAATATTCTTGTTTAATTTTTCTGCAAGGTCTTGTGCTAATTTATTATAAACATGTTTATGCCATAAAATATCATTGCAGTACCCAAACACACAATCACAACTTCTTTGATATACTATATATTTTAATTCATATCCATCTTCTACATCGTTAAGAAAACATTGTACACAATAAGTACACATAAAATCATGCATACCATTCTCAAATGCGTCCTTTTGCATTGTTGGTCGTGTATATATCATACATGCCTGACGCGAATGAGGATCTTTAATTAATGTACGAAGACAACTCTTATATTGATTTCCATTTTCATTTGACCAAATGCACCACCCATAATTTGAGTTTATCTTTCCTTCTGTATCTGCACAGTGTTCCCAAATTACAGGAGTTGCTCCAGGAATATCTTCAACATATAACGATTGAGTCTTGTACCATTCTATCTCTCTTGCAGCATAATCATAATTAGGCTTACGTATAATATAATCCTTATCTGCTATAAAATGCGCGTTCTGTATTTCAACTGTCTTTATATCATTTCCAATTATTCTGAACTCACCATTTTCGTATTTTTTGATTAATTGATCTTTTATATTATCAGTAGTTATTCTCATTTAAATAATAAAGAATATATTTAAATCAATATAGAAATTTTCTGGAAGATTTTCATTCTTTATACCAATTAGGTTTAGGAAATCTTCCAGAAAATTCTATATTATCAACAATAGTGCTGTCTATGTGTTCCGCTTCAGGCCATAATGCTAACAAATCATCAATAGTTTCAACAAATGCAACTAAAATGAAATTTTTTGTGTTTTCACCCGTACACCAATAGGGATATTTGATTGGCCATGTTATCGGACGATAATCATTACTACAACGCTTCTTACTGATCTCAAATCTGCATCTAATCATTGTTCAAAAATTCAAGTTCATTTTCATAGTATGGGAAGTACTTTGTATCATAAGGCTCAAAACCAACCTCTTCATAAAACACATTTCCTGAAACATCACATACTTGTCTAACATTTATAACTTCACCAGTTTCCTTAATCTTCGCTATCATCTTCATCTACAATCACAATGTTGTCATAGCATGCGCACAGTTCTTTAATATTTTCATTAAAGCAAACTTGCGCAGATCTATCCTTAAATTCAATCACCTTACCGTACACATCTAATCCAACAAACTTAATCCTATCACCTATAAATATTTGTTTGCCATTTATGTCATAATAGTTAGTGCCCTTTCTTATACTATTTCTATGTACTTCAAGATCTGATATAACAAAAGAATAGTTGTCTGTCAGAAAACTGGAAATGTTATCAAAGATAACTGTTTGTGTGCTTGTTTTGTTAAGAAAGGTATTTTTGTATTCTGCAACAAAACCAACTACCCATTTACCGTCTTTAACACGTTTGCCTTTATGTTTAACCAATTCCATTTTAACTTAAAGTTTAATAAGTTTTGTGCTCGAAAGAACTGTATGATACCACCACATGTCCGTAGTTCCTTTGTTAGGTACAAGTTCTGCACATTCATATACACCACGTTTACAGAAACCAATGATCCTGCCTTCTGTCATGTAACCACCACTAGTGCTTGTTCTATTATAGTAAGCAACAATGTCACCAACTTTTAATTCATTTCCTCTAAAATCTACCATGATGTTAAAATTTAATTGTTTTCTTTGTACAATGAAATATAGTTCTTCCTAACATACAATTCAATTAAGATGTCCTAAAATTTCATCATATATATCTTCTTTGCTTCTGAACTTATCACCATTATTCACATACACGATATGCTTATTTGATATGATTGACTTTTCAAATATTTCTTTAAAGCGTTCCGTTTCCTGTTCAATCAGATCATATTTTGCATCAGATATAGAAAGTCCATCATCATTCTTTATTAGAAAATCTACTGATGAACTTAACAGTGTTATGAATACTATATCCTCACTTGGTATATTCAATAATAGTTGGTTTTCAAATGAATTTATGTCTTTAACGACTGTTTGCTCATCATTTCCTCTATACATACATCCATATACATATTCACCATACCAAGATCTATTGTGTATATATAACAAATCATGTGCATTTTTGCACTCCTTATATGTATATATTGTATCTTTTGTTAAATTGTCAAACGTATTATATTGTTCAAGTGTTTGTCCTGCCTTTGTTTTTGCTGTAGGTTTTTCACAATGTTTTATAATACTTTTATAATTGTTTTTCAATTCTTCTATAACAGTATCTTTACCAACATTGTCTGTTCCTTCAATTATTACTACTTTCATTTCTTTAATATCTTTATTTGTCTTGTTTCATCTAAGTTCCATAATTCAATATAGTTAAGATCATGTTCTTTAGCTGCATTTCTTTTATGGATGTCTCTTATGGTCCATGTATTTATAGCGTTTTTGTAGTATCTACTTTTTTCTGCATGGACTTTCCATAACTCAAGTTTCTTTATATCGTCTTCACTTGTTTCATTAAATGGATGCTTGCCATGTACCCAAGATCCTTGAAATTCTATATAACAATCTTTTGACGGAATATAGAAGTCACAGTTGAACGGGTATTCTTTAGAACGATATTGTCTTATTACATCCGGGAATTTTTCCTTAAGTATTTCATAACATTTGTCTTCCTTTCTTGATACGTTGAATGAATTATTTTTTCTTTTTGTATTTTGTATTTTTTCTAATGATTGTTTAGATCCCCCACCATTTTCTATACCATACCGTTCTAAACAAGTTTGTTTCATTTTTTTTGTATTGGTATAGTTAGGATCACCATGTCTTTCAAATTTTGTTCTTTTGATTTTTTCTATAGACTGTATGGATCCTCCACCATTTTCTACACCATATTTTTCCAAACATGTTTGTCGTATTTTTTCTTTCTTTTCTTCAGACTGCCAACAATTATCCGCACTGTACAATGATTGACAAGTATGTTTACGCTTATCCAATATTAACTGTTTTTCTTCAGTTGATTTGTTTTTTAATATAGAAGATATTTTGTTTCTTACTTCTTTAATATGAGATACATTTGTTACACCATACTTTTCTAAGTTATGTTCAGATACCTTTCGTCTTATACATGTCTTACTTACACATATATCATTAAATTTTCCTTTGTTGAATGTAGCTGGACTTCCACAAAATCTACATACAGGACGTTCTTCTACATTGTGTAAAATTCTATATAGTGTTTCATTTATAGAAGCAGAATCTTTATATCGTGTATCAAGATATTCTTTTAATTCTATATTAGATTTTATTATTTCTTTATAGCCACGTTTAAATCGTGACTTAATATATAATATATCTAATACTTGTCTATCATCCATAATTTAAAATAGCAACTTTGGTATACTAAATTTATTTTTAAATATAGATTTTTATATATAAACATGAGATTACTTTCTGAAATACTCAAAGAAAATTATGTCACTAATGTTAGTGATCTAAAACGAATAATAAAAGAAGAAAAATCTAATAAAGATTATTTCTTCAATACTATAATATTCTTTACTAATGAAAGAAATTCTAATAAAAACAAAACATTAAGAAATCTTGAAGATGCAGTTAAAGGAACAGATATTAGAATAGTAGCATTAGTTGCAGAAGAAGTACATTATAAAGTAGAAGAAAATAAAATTATAATAAATGATGATAAGACTAACTTTATCATTGACGAACAGTCTAATGTAGATACTATATGTATTGTACGGCTTGGTGCCCAGGATAGTGAAGAATGTTGTGAATGTATTAAAGAAATACAAGACTGGGGAATATTTACACTAAATCCTATACAGTCAGCAAAGAAGGCATCTAACAAATACACGTCTTCCGTATTGATGGAAAGATATGATATACCACAACCAAAATTTGTGCTTGTGTGTAAAAATGATGTTAAAGATGGTCTTAAATCTTTATCTGAAAAACTAAAAGATATATATTCGGTGGCAGCTAATCCTGAGTCAGATGAGGCACAGGAATGCGAATATGTTATTAAAATTTTAGATGGGCATGGTGGTTCTGGTGTAATGGTATGTAACGGAAAAAACATATTATCAATTCTTCAAGCAATGTTTGTAATAGATCCAGAACGTGAATTATTGGTACAGGCAAAAGAAGAGGCTGATGGTGGTGATATACGAGTACATGTATTGACTATGCGGACAGAACAAAAAATACTTGCTGCAATGAAACGTAAAAAACTTGGTAAGGATTTTAGATCTAACGTTTCATTAGGTGCAACGGCCGAAAAGGTTGAGCTATCTGATATGCAACGCGAGATAGCATTAAAGGTTGCTAAGATTTCCGGAATGCCTTGGTGTGCTGTAGATATTATGCCACTCGTAAAAGGATCTAATAAAGATTTTGAAAAATCTGACTATAATGTAGTATTAGAATATAACGCATCTCCAGGAACAGACGGTATATCTGAAGTAATAGGTGAGAATTTCATGAAGATACTTTTAGATAATATAAACGATGTAAACCAACTTTCTCTTGCACCAAAAACTGTTGGGTATATTGAAGACATAACTTTAACTTTATCAGATGACAAACAGTTTACAATGGAATGTAAGTTAGATACAGGTAATGGTGCTAAGGCATCTACTATTGGTTGCGACAAAGTACATATAAAAGGCGATGTTGTTACTGCAACAATAGAAGGTCATGATTTTACATTCGAGAAAGTCGGTGTATCTAACGCGATAGTTGGTCAAATAACAGAAGAACGCGTTGTGGTAAAGATACCTTGCATCCAAATAGGTACAAGAAAACTTCTAAATGCAGAATTTGCATTGGTTGACAATCGGGACAAAAAACAAAAGATACTTATAAATAGAGAACTTATGTCAAAAATGGCATATAATATCTCGCCAATGAAAAAACATATATTAGTTGATGAGTTTGCTGACCTTAAAGTTGTGGACAAGAAATAATAGAAAAAATGGTGTGGCTTAAGCCACACCATTTTCAATTTCATCAAGCATTACTTCACAATTATTATGTAGTTCAATCATCTTTTTGAAATTTTCAACGTACCTATTATATTGTTCTTCTGTGAGTTCAACTGTAGTTACAGTTGGATCATTTCTATTATAGAAAGGATTTTGTAGCCATGACTTTTCTATGAATCTTTTTGAACATGACATTAAAAAATCGTTCGTATTACAAATTTTGTAGGCACAATCTGTATAGAACAATTGTCTTGGACCCTTCTCTCTACAAAGCTTAAATACAATTTTTGTGTTGATATTGAACTTAACAAGAAAATATTTTCCTACAACGTTATTGTACCATTCTGAAAGCTTGCGTTCATGTTCTTCCTGTTCCAATACAGCAATGTTTCTTTGTGTTTGTTGATAGTCAAAAAATTCTGCAAGCGTTGCATTGGGATATTTTTTTAAATACTGTTTAATGTTCAGTGTTTCCATTGTGTTCATTGTTGATGTTTAAGTACAATTAAACATAGATACCATTTATCAAAAATTCAAAATTTTCTCAACAATTTTATTAATATTATAGTCAGGCCAGATTTCCAAAAAATTTATACCATTTTCTTTCGCGACACTTCTCTTTAATGGATCTACTTCTGTCCAAACATGAATGATCTGTTTGTATTGTGGAAGCGAAGACCTTTCTTTAAACTTTCTTAACAAATCAATATCATTCTTATTGTTTCTATCGAACGGGTGATATTGATGGAAATGTCCGCCTTGAAATTCTATATACAAATCTTTTGATGGGATATAGAAATCACAGTTGAACGGATATTTTTCTGACCAGTATTGTCTTATTATGTCAGGAAATATCTTCTTTAGTTCTATATATAGATTATCCTCAGTTTTAGATGAATTTGTTGTCCCGTTCTGTTTTAATGTCTGCCATCGTTTATGTTGTGATTCTTTAGAACCGGCATTTTGTTTAACTTCTTTAATTAAATATGGATTTTCTACACCGTATCTTTCTAAACAAGTTTTTCTTGCTTTGCTTCTATTGTTAAAATTGACACCATAACGAGAAAGTTTTGTTGCATTTGCCTTTTCTATGTTATTATAGTCAGAAGATCCATAGCGTTCAGTTTTTGATTCTTTTGACTTTAATTTCTGTTCATCTGTCTGTGTATAATACTCTTTTCCGTATTTTGATAAGCAGGTTCTTTTGGATTGTTCTTTGAAATGTTCAGTCTGCGTTATGTGCAAGGCACCGTATTTTTCTTTAGTAGTATTAGACTTCTTTTCCTGTACTTCTTTGTCTAATGACGCACATCTTTCGCAGCAATGTAAGGCATACATATTTTTCCCATACCATTTCACGCGACCTCCACACGTTTTACAAGTTGGCCTAACATCAACATTGTAGACTATTCTATTTATAGTCTCTTCTATAGATTCTGAATCATTAAAATAGTTTGAAAGGAGACTATAACACAACGGATAGTCTCCTTTCAGCATATCTAATTTTCTATGGTTGATCTTATTGTTAGATGTCAGTATGCTTTTAATAATCGTTTCTATTCTAGTCAAGCAGTGGATCTTTAACTGTAATTATAAAATGTTTTGCATTATCGTCTATCTCAACATGTGTAGCAATTAGATTAGTACCAGGTATTTTTTCATTTATATATATTGTCGGGCCACCAACCATGTCCAATGTTGAAATTTCCCCATCAGTATGAAGAATTCTGTTTATAGAATACTCTGGGCATAACTCCCACTTATCATCATCTATCTTTCTAATATAGTTGTCTACATTTTCACGAGTATATAGTTGTTCTATATAATTACTAAACACAACATTTGTATGTACTAAATCCCATACATTTTGGAAAAGCTCATCATATGTACCATCATTTTCTATATAAAAATCATATTCTTCATCTTCATCCATACTATGTTCTGCTATATTATCAAGCGCTTCAACATTAGGATTAATGATCTTTATAGTTATGCCATTATGATTTTTTATATAATCCAATTCATGTTCAAACCTAATATCTGTAACTATCACATATTCTAATATGTTGTTATATGCAGATATTCCCTTTATTGTATTTTCTACTATATTTGTGAATATATCTTTATTGACATTCTGTTGAAGTACATAAGTCCCTATATATACAAGAACATCTCTTAATGAAAGATAATATTCATTATCAGAATTCTTATACTCAACATAATTGTAATAATAATTTTCTGCACTTATTACATTTTCCGGCCGTATTTCTGTATAATGAAAATCTTTATTTATGCATATCCATGCATTGGATTTATTATTATAGAACCTATCAACAGGTATACCAAAAATTGTCGAGCATATAGTCTTTAACTGATCTGCAAATGCGATACAGTATACTCTAAACTCGTACGGGTTGTTGTTACCAAACGTTGCAGAAGTATTTGGTGATTTAAAATACATATTATAGTATTCCTTTGCTTGATCTATAGTTTTCCAATCCTTTACTAAAATTGCTTTTAGCATCTTTGCAACAGTATCCTTACCAGAACCAGCTAAACCATTTAGCCCTATATATAATAGCCTATTTTTATCCGTCATTTTGAATCTAAAACGTTATTTTTATTAAAATAGTCATTTCAAATGAGAAAATTCAACGATATTAATAAAGATATTGATATAGTAAATGAAGGTTTTTGGTCATGGCTTGGCGGTCTTATAAAGTCTATGTTCACTGATGATACTTCCGATGAAACAAAGGATTATACTAAAAAGGGATTGAAAAATGTTGAAAATATCAACAAGAAGTTTTCAAAACCATGTATGAAACTACTTAAAAATGTTGCCGGTAAAAATCCTAAAAAATTCATTGATGATGTAAACAAAGAAATTGATGTATTAAAGAAAGACAAATCATTGAAAGATGAGGACATTATAAAACTAAAACTAACAATATATTCAATAGCAATAAGAATATGTAATGATGCTAAAAAAACTGGTTCAGTAAAAATACTTAAAGAAGAGTTTGATAAGTTAGCCAAAGAAAATGTAGATCTAGCAAAAGCGTTGTCAAAGGAAATAACCGATACGGAGGTAGAAAAAACTAGTGAAGAAAAGGAAGATGGCAAAAAAGAAACTGATAACGAAGCAGTAAAAGAACTTGACGACAATGAAGATCAAATTCTTACAAATGTAGAAAAAATCAAATCAGGCGTTGATGGTGATGCGTCTATGGAATTTGTAAAAAAATACATTGAAGAACACAACATTAGCAATGAAGATACTGCATTAAGTTTATCTCTTATCAGATTAGGCAATAATATGGTTGAGAAATCAAAACATTCAAATGTTGAAATATTTGTTAAAAATATAATAGCTAAATTACAAAAATGAAAAGACTAACTGATTATATAATAGAATCAATAAGTGATGATATATCTATAAATGATAAATGTAATTATATATTGAACCAGCTATATATATTTTTACAGATAGATGAACTAATATTGGCTATATCTGCCGGTAAAAACAATAATGACCTAATTAGCGCATACGATACTTTAGAAAAAGAATTATCTAATGTTATTAAAATAATTGGATATGATAGTATAGATAAAGCAAAGAATGATATACTTAATGATAAAATAGAAATAGCTAATGATAAGAAAGAAGAATTTATATCATCATATAAAAACATTTCAGAAAAAACAAAAGGTTTTATTGATAGCATAGATCAATTAGCAAAAGAAAGTTTGGCTAATCCATACTATAACTATATATTAGAATCTGAAGGTGAATATGATAGTATAATAGATGAGCTCGAAAAGGAATTGAAAATAGGAAAAGAAAAGTATCAGAATATATCTAAAAATATATCAGGTGACGAGAACGATTTATATGCTGCAGGCGAACGTTTATTAGACAATTATAAAACATTTGCTAGTAAATTAAGTGAGGATGATGCAAAAAGTCTAATAAATAAAATGAAAACAATATTAGATGCATTAAAGAAACAAAACCAACATCCGTTGGAAACTAAAGAAACTGCGGAGGATGAAGAAACTAATAAAAAAATAGAAAAACTAGCAAAACAGATAGAATCAATAATAAAAATCAACGATCCGCTATTTGAACTTGGTAAAGAAAAGGGCTTTGATGATTATAATAAAATGACAAAATCATTTTATAGCATGTTGTCAGAAGATACCAAAAAATCAATGGAATCAAAGGAAGTATATGGACTAATTCATATATATATTGGAATAAAACGTATACTGAATGGTCCAGATAAAAATAAAGCAGTCCAATATCTTAAAGACATGACTGTATAGAAAATGGTTGGCTTAAGCCAACCATTTTAATTTTTAAAATTTTCTAAATACAGATTAAGATAATTATTTAATGTTAATTTAGTCAATGTTAATGATTTTGTCAATTTTGCCATGAAGAATTGTCCTAAGTGATGTCTTATCAACTGCGCGATATTCATGCCATTCTCCATACTGTTTCACAACAAAACCTTTAAGAATGTCAGAAAAATCAATTGACCATCCCATAACATAAACATATGTTCCGTTATTAGCGCAATCACTACATTTGTAACATTCCTCAGTGATATAGTTCTTTTCTTCTCTTGTTAAATGCGTCTTATCATTTATCTTTTTTCTGATTATGTATGCCTTATGCAACTTTAATGAATCAAATGAAAAATTGCTTTTAGGATTGAACTTCAAAATTCCAAAATCCATGTTTGTCGTTTCCATAATCATTATCATTTTTGGTACACATAAATATAGTATTACGCTTAATGAAATTTAATAGATTCTATCTAAATTTTATTTTTAAGATTTTTAAAATTAACGGTGCAACTATATTATTGATAGATTCTTCTGTATTATGATGTCCTTGTTCAGACATGACTGTATTAATACAGTTTTCTTTAATATCATTATTGTACTTATCACCTAACACTTCATCGTGTGTTGCAAGTATAGCAAAGGTTCTATCTTTATTTATATTAACAAATGGTTTATGTGTTTCAGTATAATTCTTATAGTTTTCTATTATATGTTCAGGAACTACGTTTTCACCTTCATCATTTTTTAATGTAGGCAACGTTTCTTCAGGATGTACACAAGGATTAATTAACAATTTAGGTATGTTTGTGTTTAACTGCATTGTTAGATACCCACCAAGTGATGAACCTATTATCAAAACAGGCTTATAATGTTTTATTAGATTTTCTATATCATAGATAGCTTCTTCTGGTTTATATTGCGCATAATAATCTGATACTATATTATAATCATTTCCTGTACTGTTCTTTAACCATTTCACCGTATTAGACTGTGGTGAACTTCCGTATCCCCATATATACAAAATATTTCTTCTTGTCATGTGTTTTAATCATAAATATTAATTAATATAGCAATCTAAACTTAATTAATTCATCTATAATGTTATTTTTAATTATGGTTAGACAAAATATTAATATAGGTGATTTTGAGTTTATATGTGATATGTATATAGCTGATAAAGATTATCTTCCAGCTGTATATAAGGAATATGTTATATTAAGGAACCTTGACTTTATAAACAATATATCATGTGATAAAGACATATATTTTTTAGAAAAATCAGTTTTTGAACAAATAAAAGATTCTAAATCAGAAAATACAAAATTAGTGGCATTTCCATCAGGGCAGTCTAGCTTTTCGTCTAACTATACAGATTTTATAAACATGCTTAACTTTAAGTTAGAAACTGATGGCGG
>NFYZ01004832.1_pt1 | contig 16597 bp, 19 predicted proteins | sample 1092561 | NCBI WGS metagenome assembly NFYZ01 (sample SAMN03609887, study PRJNA323583) | gut metagenome | isolation source: feces | host: Rattus norvegicus | place: Malaysia | collected 2013 | reverse complement strand
TTTACTAGCTTACAGAGGTTGAAAATCTTGATAAAACTCATAATCTATTTACTATTTCCTTTTCATAAAATCTAGCATTCCAGCCAAGTTTTCAGAAGCATCTATATCAATATATATCTCTGTGGTAGCACTATCATTGTGTCCAAAGAAGTCTCGTATTACATCTATAGAAACCCCGTTTCGCTTTAGCCAAGTTCCTGCATAATGACGAAAAGCATGTGCATAGCAAATCTCACCTGTTAATCTTGAAAATAAATCCATCCAAGAGTCAACTGTGCTGCCTTGTATTCTACCCCATTCTCCGTCTCTCTTACGAACAAATAGTGCTTCATTTTCAATGCCTAATATCTCCCTTTCTTCCATCCACATATCTATGTATTTTTCAGCGATGTCTTGTATAATATACTTTGAAAGTCTCTTTCCAAGTTTTCCTTTTCCTTTAGTTCGGATTTCAGGACTTACAAACATTCCTTCATATATCTTTTTATTATCACCAACAAACCAACTCACATCACACTGCACAACTTCTGATTTTCTCATTCCGCTTGCAGCTAGAATGGCAACAAAACATGCTTGTTGATATCGCTTTTGTTCAACTAAATCATCTAATAGTTTTTCTATTTGATCTTCTGATAAAATAGTCTTATCTCTGACTGGTGATAAGGTTGGTGCAGGAATGTCATTAATAATATTTTGAAAGTCTTTTACATCAAGTATACTTCGTATATAATTACTCAAGGAGCTTGCTGCTGATCTTAATCCTCTTATTCTTGCGGGAGACATACCTTGTTTTATACACCAATTTTGAAATTTTACCACATCACGTTTTTCTATTTTTATAAAATCTTTATTATCAAGATTGTCTTTGAACCACACCATCCATATTCTTAAATCTGACTTATATCCAGTTATTGTTGTTTCGGTTCTATCAATGGATTCACAATACATTAAAAAGTCCTCCACTAATTCTCTGTTACTTTCCCTTACCATTAAATATTCCTCATCAGTAATGGGCGATAATCTCTTAGTTTTTCTTGTCGTTCTTACTTCACTCATTTTCTCACCTTCTTTATGTATTTTATATTTTAAGTTATTATTCAACTTTATAACCTTGCTTCTTGAGTTCTTCTTTCATAAAATCTCGGTATTTTCCATCTTTCATAATTTCTACTGCATTATCCATATATGATCTTTTAGAAGTCCAAAAACCAGTTCCAAATATATGACCAGATTTTCCATCATGGACGATTTCTGCAATACTTTCAACACTACTAGAACCATCCACAACAGAATAATGTTGATTAGGTGCAGTTGAGTGTATTTGACTTGTATCATGCTTTATTGTTATTTCTGCTGTGTTTCCACTAGCTTTAAAGTCGTCTGCTACCAAACTTTCGCGAAGTTCATACGTCCTCTCATAAACAGTAGGGCTTCCTACTGCATAAACGTCTTTATCTACTCTGTCCTTAACCACATCAACAGTTTTATTTCCCGCACCTTTTAATGCCTTACCACTAGCCCTCTGCAACTCTTTTGCCAATTGAGTCCAGCTTGTTATATTAGCCAATACTCTCACCACGATTAACTTTCAAAAAATCTTGAACAAATTTTAAATTATCTGGATTTAAATTATTTAATTCTTTACTTGCATCTTCGATAAATTTCTTAGCTTCATCTGCTGTTGGTAATTTACCTATCAATTCATTTAACATATTTTTTACTATATTAGGAAGTGTATTTTCTCTTTCATATCTTTCTTTCTTCTCATCAATATAATTGTCAAATACTGCTTCTAATTCTCTTATTTCTTCTAATGGGATTGATTGATATATCTCATCATACAAATTTGTTTGTACAATTAAATCATATGCTTGAATTGTATCTTTGGGTAGGCTTACATCTGAATATGCTTTTGTCACTAAAATTTTATAAGCGATATTTAAGGAATTGTAATTGATAAGTTGAAGGTTGTCATCTTCATCAACTGCTGATTGATATATAGATGATACTAAGCCGATTTTTTCAGTTATAGGTAGATAGGTTTTTATTTGAATTGGATGTCCTTTAAAGTCTATAATTTTTACGCTGTCTGTTTGTTTTGCTAATTCTTTTAAATCATTCACTAATATTTTACTCATATTAAATTTCCCCCTTATATTTTATAATTATATTTGTTATTTTATATGTAATGTGGGTACTTCTTGATTTGAACAAGAATCAACCGATAAATCTCGGATATGTTGCCTAACTTACACTAAGTACCCATATTTTAATTTTATTAAAATCAAGAATGGCTTGTTTGCTGGTTTATATCCATCTGAAATCATTTTAAAACTCGCATTTTATTTACTTGTATAATAATAAAAATAAAAAGGGTAGACGAATCTACCCATATTTTATAATTTAATTATTATGCTAAGTCAATTAGTTTGATAGAATGTATATCTTTTAAATCGCCAGTGTAGTTTATAGAAACTTCTCTTCCCACACCTGCATTTAAATTTTTTCCATATACTCTCATTCTCCATCCTTGCACATTCACTATTATGGAATTATCTTCCACTTCATGAACAATTGCTTTAAGCTGTTTTATCTCTTTGTCTAAGTTAAATACTTTCTTTTCCACAAAATCACTCCTATACTATAAGCTCTTCGTCATAGATAACTAATTCCCACATATCTGTGTTTACTGGACTCTTTAAAATTTCTATTGGAAGCGTTACACTTGCAGGCTCCCCATCCGCAGCTAAATCTAGATTAAAGTTATCCTCAAACTTACCATTAGGCACTATCAATTGACCTTGGAAATCCTTTTTACTAAACTCGTCTCTTACTAATACATCAAGTACAATTTTAAATGTTCCACCAAACTTGTCTGATGTAACTTTTACAGTTTTAGCTGTCTCATCAGTTTCAACTTTGTAGTACACTCTAAAGTTAGTACCATTAACTACAGCAGTATTAAAAGTTAATTCTTTCCCTGCGATAGAATATTCTTTTGGATTTGAAGCGGGTGTTCCTAATGTATACTCTTCTCCATTAGTTCCGTCTGGATTTACCTTAAATACTGAGACAAGTGCTCCTTTTGGAGTTTTCTTTAGTGTAAATTTGTTAGATGTTATAGTTCCAACTTCATTTATGTCGATTGTTTTCTTGCCAGCTTTTATTTCGTTACCAGTAAGCATTGCTAAAGCTTCGTTGTCAAATATCGCATCTTCAAGTGTAATCTTTGATTCACGATTACTTGAGAAACCTACCAATTTTGCGTTACCTCTACCCGTTTATGTTCGATTAAGACCGCTAATCTCAACCCGTGCTTAATGCACTGCTTATAGTTTCCTATAAGACCAGACTATATCATAGCCTATTTATAAGGCTCTCCCCATTTCGAGTACCAATCGCTTGTACTCTACCTCTATTCAGAGTAGTCGTTGAACGTTCATCTCATTGAGATGCTTCGATGCGGATTGTCCAATCTTTAACCTTTTTACCATACCGTTGTAGCTAGCAACGCCCTTATATGTATCGCTACTATAAGTTGGTAGTTAAAGCTCTAAGGAGTTTCCCGCAATTAAAGGAGTTTGCTATAGATGTTTCTATCTATAGGGGCTAATCTTAACCCCTTGCGTATACAGTTTCACCACTAGTTTCTACTCCACTCGTTTTAAGAGTCCTAAGTGTTACAATTGCCTTTCCTGTTACTAAATTATAAAATGTCGCTTCTCCCGCTTCTCTTATTGCCCATCTGTTAGGTGCTGCCATAAATATCTCCTCCTAATAATTTTTTGTTTTATTTTTTTGTATTAAAAAAGATAGCCATATTTAGCTATCACTTTTTATCTATTGATTTAAACCAATTTACTTTTATATCATTATTTTTTGTATCTATATTGCCTGTATAAATTCCAAGCATAGTGTTTTCATAATTATCTATTATCTGCAATCTGTTCAAACCGTCATAAAGTTGATACATAGTTAAGTTAAATATACTCTCATAAGTTTCGCCAGACTTCCACTTTACTCCCGATATAATATCTGCCAATGTAAAATCACTTTTTACTAACTTTCTAGCATTTCTTTTATTTCTTTTAAGCTTTTTTATAAATTCTTTAGCTTTATCATTTGCAGGTGTATATTTTTCAGGTTCTGGTATCGAGTGCATATCTCTTAATATTTTCTGTATTTGTGAGTAAATATCTAAATTCAATATTGTCGGATTGTTTTCTGTGACAAACACTATCCCATATTCATTGTCAAATACTACATCACATTTACAAAACATTTTATAAGCTTCACATATCATCTGTTGGAACTCAATATTATTAATACAATTGATAATTACAAACTCGTAAGTTGTAACATCTAAGTCATAATTGTCTAAAGCTTCTTCTATGTAATCTTCGTCTATTAGCAATAGTGATAAACTTGAATTATACTTATCTATACCTATCTCTTTCATAATCTCCCTTATGGTGAACTGGTGAATATAAAGATTTCCATGAACTTTTACAGGTATTCCTGCTAATAATTCCAAATCTATATTATTCATATTTATCACTTCCTAAACTCAACATTAGTGTATCCTATACTATGACCACTAAAAGTTGCATTATTGTTAGCAACCTCACCACCACCATTAAGATTGTCTTGACCAATACCAATGTCCAAACCTTCCATAACCCTCTCAATCCTATCAAGAATAAGCATAACTCTATCACCCTTTTTATCATTGCCTTGCTCGTCTTTATAGTACACGACTCTAATATCCTTATGTACATATACATCAAACAACAATAGAGACGAAATATAATGCCCACCCTTACTTGGTCTAAAATTTGGCACTCTTACCAATACATAAGTACCCGTTGTGTCAGCCAAATCAATCTTAGGAGTAAATAGAAGTAGCCTTTTATCAAGAATATACCTTTGACCATTAATATCGGGTTGGTCTAGTGGATTATTATCAGGATAATGTATCAACTTACATAACTCTTGGTCTTCAAGTATCTTATCAGCTAACGCTTGTATGTCATCATTTAATTTCTCAAACCTTCCCATCTAATCCACACCCCTCCCTTTTATATTTATTATTTGCTCAATGGCAATTTCATTTGTATCTATATCAGTTACGATTAAGTTTACAACATACTTTCCTATTACACTTCCTACGCTAACCTTACATGAATTATTAGTGATTTCTGATATAGTCGCCTTAGTATCGCTTAATGTGAATGTAAAGTTACCATTAACATCAACATCATCAACATACTTCTTAACTGAATATTTCTGCCATGAGTTAAAATAGATTTCATAAGGAGTATCGTCTTGATATTGTAAGATTGATGTAATTTCATATCTTGCACCTGCTATTGGTTCTTGTGGTATCTCTGGTTCTTCAGGCGGTTGTTGATTGTCCAACCAAGGTAGTCTATCTATTTTTTCACTACCTACTTGAACCCACCTATCAGCGATTTCATTAACTTTATCATCAAGATGACTTGTACCAATTTCAGTGCATATTAATACTATTAGTTTAGGAAAACTTGTTTCATCATAAAAGGTAAGCTCATATTTTGTTTTGTTAAATACAAATCCACGCCCTCTATCAAGTTTCTTAGTATCCTCATCATAAGGAAATTGAATGCCTTGTAATCCATTAGGTATTTCTATAACTTTTTCATCCTTCACTCCTGTTGTGTACAAGGTTTTAGCTGATGTTATTGCTGGTTTAATAATAAGGTTGCCTTTCTCGTCGACCCACTTCATAATATGGGTGGTTCTAGAAATTCTATAAGATTGATGGTCTTTTATACTTTCATTCTCTTTTGTAAGCACCATCCATATTTCATTATCCCATTTAATATAGCTGCCAACATCAATAGGTAATCCTATGTGCGTAAGTATATATTTATCTTGTTGATAAAGGTCATTGAATTTTACATCTTGCACTACTACGCTATATTCAACATCATTGCAAACAACCTTTTGTGCAGTGGGCGTTTCATTTAAATACTCATCAAAACTTCTTTTCTTTTCATACAAAACTCTATCTTGATTCGTACTACCCTTTCTTAAAACTCTATCTCTGTAATAATCAAAACTCATATGCCCACCGCCTAATAAAAACCATCGAAGTCATTGTGAGTATAGCTAATAATATATTCTTTTAGCTTATCTCTTGTTGCAGACTCTAGGTTCATAAGTTCTTTTAATTGATTAGCATGTGACGACTCCTTGTAGTCTCTGTCAGAAATAGCATCTCTTAGAAGTCTCTCTCTTTTAATTTTAGGTTCAAGCCAAGATAATACCATTCCATTGGCTATAATCCACTGCTCTTCATCTGTTAAGTTGATATTAAATTGCTTTAAATCTTTGTCATAATCACTTAAATCTTTTGTACACTGTTTAAAATCCAAACTAATCGCCCTACTTAAATAATTAGATAACAAAAAATCCAGCTCTATATCTGTAAATAAAGCCAACTCATAATCTTCAATTAGATTTAAAAACTTGTTATATATATCTTGAAACGGAGTAGCCATCTAGCCACCTCCCATTATTCAAATAAATCTTCATTGCCAGTAAACTCCTTAATTGCATTTAACTTTGCAAGCGAGTTAAAACTACCTTCTCTATATAAAATCACAGCCCTTTCAACTACTTTCTTTGCAAGAACTTTATCCATTTTTTCTAGTGTCTTAGCAAACTTGTTATCAGGTGATTTCAATATAAAGTTATCAGTATCTTCTGGTGAAATTTCATCAGAATATAATTTGTCAATTCCTAAATACTTCAAAACATCTTCAAGTTCAACGCCTTCAGTCGCTACATCTATTAGTAATATCCATAATTCTTTTAGCATTTTTCTACTAGTGTTATTCATTATTAATAACTGTTCAACTGTAATATAATCCGTGTCGCCATACTCATACATATCGTAAGTAGCATGAGTCTTAGGGCATCTGTAGAATAAATTTCCATTAGTATTATTCATAAATATTACTTCAGTATCTCTATCTACAATCACACGTTTAGGTGCTGATTTTTTTACAGTTTCTTTAACCTCTACTTTTTCAGTAGTTTTTTTTGTTGCTTTGGTAGTCATTATTCATCCCCCTTAAATTTTGGATTAGTAAAGGGGGAATAAATCCCCCAATTCTATATTTTGTCTGTGTTTTATATTTTGATTATGATAATTTATAAATAGCATAGTTGTCAGCTTTAAGTACGCCTATACCTACTTTTCTACCGAAGAAGAATTCGATTTGCTCATCATTTCTTTGTCCTGCTTCAGTATCATAAATATAAACGTCACCTTCAAGTATAACTTTAACTATCTTTTCTCCATTAGGAATAATTAATAGGAAGTCATCTGCTACTGCAAAATCATTAGTGCCTGGCTTATGTGCTTGAGGTAATTCTAATAAATCAGTACCTCTGAACATTCCATAATGTCCTAATAAGTTTAATTTATCCTTCATTCCATCAGATGTTTCAGCAGTAGTTATTTTTGATAATGCCCTCTTAGTACCAAATACTACAGCTTTTTGCCCTGTAGACGCTTCAACATGCGCTATTGCGTCTAATAGTTTTGTTTCATCAAATGTTCCTGATACTTGGTAAGGCGCAACTAATGTGTCATATGAACCATAAATTGCATTGTAAATTCTTATTGCAACTTCGTGAGCATATGATAACTGAACTCTGTCAACCATAGTAGCCCAGTCAATTCTACCTGCAAGGAAACGGTCGAACTCCTCGTAAATTTTAATTGCAAGTTTCTCAGTAGTTACTGCTAATTTGCCGTTGTAAAGTTTTTGTCTTCTTATATCTACGTTACCATCAGCAATTGTAGCAACTCTAAATAAAGACTTGTCCTCTACAATAAACTCCACCGTATCTCCTAGTTGTGTATCTCTAACTTCTGCAAAGTTATCAAATTTACCAATTAATAATTCACCAAGCCCTACTGAAAGAACTTCTGACATTATTTGATAAACGTCCCATTTGTTTTTGTTGAAACTAAAATAATTCCACTCTCCACCACAAGCATCTTTAATTGCATTTCTTATTGCATTCTCTGCTTCTATTTTTGAATATTTTTCTACAGACCCTCTGTATGTATCAAGTGCTAATTTTTGTAAATCTGTTAATTTAATCATTATATATTCCTCCTTATTATCTGTGTTATTTTATAATTATTATTACAGTATTTCTAATACTGATGCTGCTTTTCCTCCAAGAGTTTCTTTTGCTATAACTTTAGCTACAACCTTAGCTGTTGGTGCTACATTTACCTTTAACTTAGTTCCTGCTGCAACTGGCTCAACTAAATCATTCTTAGATGGTGCTGCAACAAACATATCATCTGTAATTGTGATAATATCTCCTCTTTCTGGAACATAACCTCTTCCTTCTTTGCCTGCTTTTAATACAAAATCTTGCTCGAAATCTGGTTCTGCATATCCCATAGGAACTGATGCGTGAATTACAATTCTATCTTTTGTAATATCTGCTGGGGCTGCTGCTGTGTAAGTTTCACCATCGGCTTGTAAATCACCTAGTGCTACTACCATACCATTGTTTAAATCTGTTGCGAATGTAAAATTCACTAAATGTGCTGTTGCTTTAACTTTATCAAGTCTAATCATTATAAATTCCTCCTTAAATTTGGTTTATTATTTGTTAAAATACACTGACGCTGAACCATAAGGTTCATTGCTGTCCTTGTTTTCTTTTATAGTAATTTTCGTACTATCCTTTTTTGTAATTTTACTAAAGTCGAATTTCTTCTGAACCAATCTGAAGCTTAGTTCTTTTTCAAGTTCTGAAACCTCCATATTGATTGCATTTTCCTTTAAGTCTTCAAAATCAGCTACATCAAGTAATGTTGAATATTTACTAAATACTTCTTCAACTTCGTTAGCTTTGTGTTGTGCTAGTACATCAGATTTGAATGATTTTAATTCTTCGTTTTCAGATTGTAAAGTTTCATATTCACTTTTTAACAATTCATAATCTGCCAACAATTTATTATAGTCATCCATTGATAAAACTTCCTCGGAAAAGTTATTCTCATCATCATTTGTTTTATCTTCAACTTCTTCCACAACTTCCTCATTGAATTCATCAGTAGATTCTTCTGTTTCTTCAGAGGTGTCAACTGTGGCTTCTTCTACATTTTCTGTAGATTCTTCTACTGCTTCAGTAAATTCCTCTGTAGTCTCTTCAACGATCTCAACCATTTCTTCTTCAAATTTATTATCTTCCACGCCTTCACCTCCTTCAAATAATGATTGTTTTAATTCTGTCATCATCAAGCTAAACTCAGACTTAAATTCATCTTTGTCTAAATTGAATTGATAAGCAACTACTTGAGAATCTTCGAAGCAAGGCTCGACGTTATTTTCAAGATTTTCTTCATCTCTTCCAAGTAGACATAGTGCAGAATAATAAAAAGAGTTAATATCAAAATATCCTGTCTTATCATTATAATTAGCATCAGTAGGAACTATTTCCATACTTTGATTTACACCACCATCAATGATTTTCTGAATAGGCTCTTCATATCTCTCTTTCCACAATATGACATCACATTCCAAGTATTTTTTTATATTTCCATTGCCATCTTCTACATCAACCCATTCTGCATTATGATTTTCAGGCACTACACCATATGGACGTGTCTTATCTACCAATTTTAAAGAATTGCCCACTTCTTCTAGAGATATATCGTGTCCACCGAAATTATTTTTCTCTGGTATCCAATTGCCAACCACAGGGATTAATGGCAAAGAATTTAATGCATTATCAAACACTTCTCTAGGTATATTGCTGTAATTTCTGTTTTCACCTGCATATGCAATTCTAGCTCTACCCTTTATAAATCCAGTATTTTTTATTTGTTCAAACTTCTTAGGAAATATGACGTTATAAAAAATCCTATTTGGTTTTTTACTCATCACACATCACCTCCGTTAATTATTTTAATTAAACCTCATTACATTAGATTTAAAGACCTTGCTTTTATCTAATTCATCAAAGTTTAACTTACTGTTTTGGGCAAATAAATAAACTACCTTTCCATCAACAATCTCTTGCCTCAAGAACTGTAGTCCTTTTTTAATTAATTCATTTTTATAATTTTCATCAATACAATAGATAAGCAAGTTATCAACTCCTTTACTTTTGCTCTCTATCTAACTCTGTATTATCTTTAACTTCCTCGCCAACATCTTCTTGTGTAGGTCTACCACCTTCACTATCGCCACTCAATGTATGACTTGTTTGTTTTGGTATCATGTACTTATCAATGTCTAACACATCTTGTTCAAACTCAAGCATATTTAATATTTGAATAGGCTCAAATCCCTGCAATGCTAAGAAATACATTCTACTTGCACCATAACCCAACAAATCTTTATATGTTTTTAACTTATCATCTCTACCAAAGTAAGACACCTCTAAGAAGTTTAAAGTAAATTTAGTGCTTTCAATTCTATTGTTTATGTAGTTAGCAAACATATATAAGAATGGAAACATTAAAGTTTCATCTGCAATGATTGATCTTTTTAACGCTTCTCCACTTGCTTTATTATTACTGAATATCATATCTGAAATACCTGAACTGTTCCAAATATTTCTTTCTGCCCTTTCAATAGTATCAATTTCTCTTGCAATTGCCTTATCAAAAGGTATCTGTGATATTTCAAGTGGGTTAGTAGTAATTGCCACACCATCTGGTAAGCCTTTTTTAGTTGCCTCGTGATAAATCTTAGCTACAGTATTATCAAATATCGGCTTATTTCCCTCTTTATCTAGTGGTATTTTCTGATGCACCAACTTAATAGAATCTAGCTTTGTTTTGCTTTCAATTAAATCTTTAGTATCCTCAAGCCCCATTACATCATCAAACATCATACATAGTACTGGGAAACCGTGTGCATAATCACCAATGGCATTAAATGCAAATCCTTTATTGCTTACTGGATACCAACCATCTTTGTGTGAAGCTTTATTATTAAAGGCATTTTGTATTTCTATTGGAAATGCTTCAACAATATTATTGTTTATCTTGTTTAAGTTTATCTCATACAAATAAACCCCATTATCTATAGCTGATATACGACAAAATGAAGGTGGGATTTCTTTATAGACTATCCCTTTGCTATCCTCTATTTCATAAAGATAAATTTCACCATTCTCCAATAACCTTTCAAGTATCCATCTAAAATTGTATTTAATATTCATTTTTTCAAGCATTTGTGCTGCCTTAGCATAATCTTTCATTATCTTATCTTTGTTGTCCATTTTAGATTTACTATTAGGAGTTATCATGTAGTCAAATGTTAATATCCCAGATAGATATTTTATAATTCTAAAATAGTTACCGCCAGTCGCTTTAAGATACTGAGATATTTCTTGTAGTTTTTCATAGTTTTTAAATGGGTCTGCTAAGAAATTTCTAACTTGCTGACGTGGATATTTTCTACGTCTTTGTGTTGTATTCGCTGTTATTCCTATTAAATCCTTGGAGAAATATGTAATTGCGTATTCTTCGGGAATATTGTCTTTTTGTGTTGTTTCTGCTTTTGATTTATTTTTTGCCAATCTTTCTCACCACCTTTATATTTACCACATTGCATATGAACCCCAATCGAATTCTTCACCATTATCTTCGCGCTCTAAAAACATAGCTATATAGTATAGCGAATATGCCAATGCAGAGTATCTATCCTTGTCTATCCTTCTAACTACTTGCTCCACTGTGTATGTAGTTTGAGTCTGCTTTAATTTTAAGTTAGCAACTTCGTCAATCAATGCTTGTGTTTGCATACTCAAAGCCTCAACCATTACATCGTCCACTGATTTATCTAATGTATCCTTTATATCCTCATAAGGTTTAATCATTTTCAACTTATTAGACTCAACGCTATTAATAAACTCCCTGATGATGTCACCATTTATTCCTTGAGACTTTAATACGTAAACTATAGGTGGGGCATCTTTTACCTTGGGTTTATCATCAGTATTAATGGTCGCCCAACAACCTAGTTCTTCATTTGTCTCAAAATCTGTAACATCTTCTAATAATTTTTCAACCAAACCTTGCCCAATTGAGTTACCATCTATTACTACCGCTTTAACTCTTGATTTATTTATGTCTAAATTTCCACCATATTGCAAAAACACTCTTTTAACTATAATTGACTGTTCTTCGAAGTTAAGTCCATTGGGAGGGGTTATTATATTTACTAATTGTATCTGCCTTATACTTCCACTCTGATTTCTTATTATTTTTAAAACCACTATTGCTGACTTATTGTTTGCATCAGATGAACTTCGTGCAACGTCAACTCCTATTACATATTCGTTTAGCTCGTAATTTTTATTTTTATCTTTTGGACATTCTAGCTCTGGAGTTGTTAAAACTCTAGCTTTCATCATTTTACTAATGTTTATTAATGCACCATCTGACGCACCAATCCAATCACAAAGATAATTTTGTCGAAACCTTACGATATTTCCTCTTCTTGCTTTATCTATTACTGACTTCTTTTGTCTACCAAAGTGTACTGGTAAAAACCAATCACAACCAAATACAGCACTACCCTTTAAGTCTGTCATATTTCTAGTCATCGTAAGTATTTTTTCATACTCATCAGAGTTTTTATATCCAGATGTTGAGAATCTGTTAATTTGCCCATTTAATTCTAAAGGATCAATCTCACCACTCATAGTTGTTCTAGGTATATTAAATATAGGTTCAAGTGCGTCTTCATATAAGTCTTTATCAATAAGCGCGGACTCCTCTAATCCACCCCTTCTCCTTCTAAGACCTTTGGAACTTTGTGCGTTTGCTAAGTTATCTATAACTGCCCCGTTCACAAATTCAACTCTTCCAGAGTCCTTTGTAAAACTCACAGATTTAAAGTTTTCAACAAAGCTAGGATAAAATCTAACAATTTCGTCGTGCTTCTCTTTCCAAATTTTTACTGCATTTTCTTTTGTTGATGATGTGATGGTTAATGTTATATTCGGATGACATACTGCCGCATGATATTTTTCTAAAACGTGAACCAAGGTTTTTGAGCCACCACGAGGGATACAGAAGTAGTTTTCAGGAAATCTTGATAGCTGCCTCATCATAACTCTTTGATACAAATCAAAATTCAAACCACCAGTTTCAGGCTTATACATATCCCAAAAAACATCTGGGTACCATTTAATAAAAGAACAAAACTCCAACAACTCATCTAAATATTGGTCAACAATATTCATGCCCTTTTCCGACTTTTGATAAGGAGACTCAAATGCCGCTTCATATATATCACTTCTATCACTAGTATGTTTTGCACTCTTACTTTGAAAGTTATTATAAGACGCCATTATACATCACCATCTTCATAGACAGGTTCAATATATACTTGTCCTAAATCTCTATAAGGTACTCTTCTCGTCTTTTTAAATTCTTCAATTTGATTCTGATTCATACCTTGTTGTTTACAGTGTTCTTCTAGCATTTCATCATAAAAGTCCCAAACTTCTCTATATGTAACCCTCGGCTTACCTTCGAGTCTTCTCATATAATTTACATTACTCCATATAATAATATCTACATCATCGTATGGTTGCTCTAAAACTTTTGGTAGCTGTGGTATGATTCCAACCTTACTTTCAACTGCTTCAAATAGTTGTGGCAATACATCTATGCCACCTGATATGTCGCTTTTACTTAACTGCGAAACATTTATTTTTGCATCTGTTGCTGCTTTTGATGCCAATTGTCCCCACTCTTTGGCTTCCTTTACATCGCCCTTTGCAGTAGCTAGTTCTTCTTTAACTCTAAACCTTATATATGTTTTTAACCCTTCTACGTGCATAGCTGTCTTTCTTCCATAGTTGTCAATTAATTTATTCCACTTTTTTTCAAACAAAACATATTCATTGAGTTCATATCCAAATCCCCATTTTTCTTCTAAGCTTTCTATTTCTTTTTTTGTTAATTCCGATGGATTTTTTTCTACAACAGTATTTTCTGCATTATTGTTTATATCTTTGTTGTCACTATCTAAGTTTTCGACTTCCCCGAAATCACTATGCTTCCATGTATATCCTCTATTTTGAGTCATATTAATTCTAGAAAAATACGCCCCCACAGTTTCACGCTTTTCTTCTATTGCACCTTGAAACTCTGAATCAATATATGGTGCGTCTGCTTGTCTCAATATGTCTTTGAATTTTTCTACATCTATTGTTTCGTTATCTCTATATACTTCTTTTTTTATATAATCTTTGCAAAATGGATACACACCATTTGTATGTGTATAAGATTTATAAAAATTCCCACGTGGGTGAGGTTTGCCACACCCAATGCAATAATATATTTTTTCTTCAGCCACACCCATGCCTCCTTTTATTTTTCTTGCACATACAAAAACACACATCTAATTAAAGATATGTGTTTATAATATACAAGAATATTTTATAATTTAACTCACTTTAAAACTTGAATTCTACTTACTCTTCATCGAATAAGTCGTTTACGAAACTTGTCAATATCTCTCTAATACAATCAGGACAAATACATTCATCTGATAATAATTCAGTATATTCTTCTATTAGTTCTTCTAATGGATTAAGAAACTCATCTTCATCTTCACAGCAATAGCAATATCTACAGTCACCATCGCAATAATCTCCATCATCAAAGTCTAATTCATCTTCAAAATCATCAAACATCAAGTCTTCTTCAACTTCTATTTCAAAATCTTCGAAATAAACTTCCTCACCTTTTATAAATATACTACCGTTTAATATGATATTCATATGTATTCCTCCATTTTATAATTTAATTTATACTATGCCTTAATAAAAAACTCTGCTTCTAATCCATATTCATCATCATAAACAAAAACATGACCTTTTTTCTCAGAGCCAACAAATCCACAGCTCCAAGTCCAATTACAGTTTTCGGATAACGCTCCTAGCCACTGATATATAACTCCAGCTTTTTCTTGTTTGGATTCTCTATGCTTATGAGATAAATGAAAATACTTTCTTGTCTTGTGCCAATTGTGTCTTTGGTCATCCTGCATACAGTCAAATATTCTATTTCTTTCTTCTTCACCGTGTCCGTATCCAATCAAGACATCTCCAAAAGTAACATACTTTCTTTGCTTTAGCCCACTATCAACATTAACATCTTTTATGTTCATAGCTTTATACATTTCTTCTAGACCACAAACCATACTAAATGTAGTTTGCTTATCATGATTTCCCTTCACATATATTACATCTACAGGTGCAACTTTTCTTAATTTCTCTACTGTTTCAATTAGGCAGCTATATGCTTTTTTATAAATTGTCTCATAGAAATCATTCATGTCCTGTCTAGTTCCCTTTGTAGTTGTACCACTAAGATTATCAACATTCATATAGTCTTGCCCTACTATGAAGATTATTTTCCTAATATCAAATATACCTATTTTCCCAATAGCATCATCAATGGCATTATTATACCTATGTATAGCTAAATCTGTATCATAAACTCCATTAGACACTAATTCGCTAATAAACTTTCCAATATGTACATCGCAAAAATTAATTTCTACTGTTTTACCACTATTTATAAAGCTTTGATTTGTTTTTATATCAATATTGTTAAAGTTAATACCCTTTACAGTATCTCTTATCCATTCCTCTTTAAATTCTGGAATAATAGGCTTTACAGTGATTTTACTTGAGTAAAGTTGTTGCACTCCATCCTGCTTGCTATACACATTCCAAATATTATTTCTAGCACTTGTTACCTGCCAAAACCCTGAGTCGAAACCATGTGCTTTCAACAAATAATCAACATCTTTACTTTGCTCAGCACTCATTCTTAATAGTTTATCACTTTTGTAGCTACCATTTTCTAATATTTCTGTAGTTTCATTATATCTTGGCATATCTTCATTTTGTTCTGTTAGCTCATCCTCATGTTCTTTTTTATATTCTAAATGATTTTCAATGCCCCTCAATTCTTTTCTAGCTTCTGTGTTACTTAGCTCAATACCATAAATTCTGTTGAATAGATTTTCATAAGGTTCTTTTGTTTCTTTTCTATCTTGAATTTGCTCATAGACATATTTATCTATTTTATCCAATACAGCACCTCGCTTAATATTTTAGTAATCTTTGAATTTGTTCTTCCGTTAACAAGTCCTGCAAAGCAAAACTATCATTAATTTTCTTATTTCTCTTTTTATATTTATTATTATTTAATTCTTTTTCTTTCAGTTCGTCCAAGTGCTTCTCATCAAAATTATTAATTTTCAATTTTAATCCTCCAAATATGTAATAATTAAAAGCCCGTCCTTTAAAATCTAAGCAATATCCACTATTCTTAGATAAAACTTGGTCGGGTGGCTGCTAGTAGTAGTGGTTTACCCTATACAGTTTTAATTACAAGGCTTGTTTTAGCTGTCCCTTGCAAATACAGCACTGGAAACGGGTTTTGCGTCTCCGTTTCGACGTACTTAAACAGTAGAGGATAAATCCTCATCTGCCCAACGGTCGAACCGTTGTTTCATAAAAGCCCAATCTGACACGC
>NFYZ01011268.1_pt1 | contig 16609 bp, 29 predicted proteins | sample 1092561 | NCBI WGS metagenome assembly NFYZ01 (sample SAMN03609887, study PRJNA323583) | gut metagenome | isolation source: feces | host: Rattus norvegicus | place: Malaysia | collected 2013 | reverse complement strand
TCCATCGCCAACGTTTCTTGCAAGTTAACATCATCTTGCTTGTTCACCACGTATTTGACGCCCGTGATTTCTTCAACAAGTTGCCGACTTAACTCCATGATTTCGTGGCTACGTGTAGAAACGTTACCCTCGCTTCCCGTATCTAACATGAAACGATAAATCCGAACCGGTTGCGTTTGCCCTACACGATCGAGACGACTGATGGCTTGGATTTCATCAGATGAACGCCATGGGTTGTTTAGGAAAAGACCCACATTACACATCAACATCGGAACCCCTTCAGCTAAGCTATCAAATGTTGCGATAGCGGGGCCGCTGTCGGGATCGTCGCGTAAACGAGCAAGTATTTGGTTGATGTTCTTGTTGGTCTTCCCGTAAATGGGTTCCGGTAAGAAACCCGCGTCACGAAGCATGTTGTCGACACGCTCAACCACCTGAACGTACGACGTGAAGATCAACACCTTGGCTTCAGCGTTGTTGATATACCCCTCGAAGTCGATGTACTCCACCATATCGACATGACACCGAATGCGGGCTGCACCTAGAACACGGGCCAACGCCTCACCCTGAATTTTCAACCCAACGTACTTGATGACACTCTTGGCGTCTTTGAAAGCAATCCTTAAATCAGAAGGAAGAACCGGCATGATGGAACGTTTTTCAAACGCGTTGCAGAACATCGCATCTTCTTTGTCTCTGACGGGATCGTAACCTTTCTGGAAACGAGCGACGATCGATTCGTATCGAGATAGCTCTTTACGTTCTCCGTCGGTACGAATAGTCTTACGATAGTAGTCCAAGGCGTCATCAAAAATCTTTCTGTAGTGTCCCCAGTTATCCTTGTAATACTTCGCCCTATCGCGTACAAATATCGCCATGTCGTCGCGGATACTTGAGATGGTATAATCGCTACCGTTAGGGAGCTTCACGTAAACATCTTGAACTTCCGGCCGGGTTTTACGATAAGCTTCTTTAGGTACGACATGCATCATGAACCCAAGACGATGTCTGAGGATATCGTTAGCGCGACTGCTGGTTAAACCGTAAATTGCTTTGAAGCTATCAACCACCTGTCCTTGGAACATCGGGTCGATACAACCTAAACAGGGGATCATCTCAGAACCCATCTGTTTAACGGGCGTACCTGACATAAACAAGACATGCACATCCGCATTCATGGTTTGACGCATCGTCTGTACGAGATCGACCAGTCGTTGGGAACGTTGGCTGTTCTTGTCGTTGAAGTTATGGCTTTCATCAACCACGATCAACACGCGCTTCGCTGTGCGTTTATGCTTGATCATTACATCGTTTAATAAACCCATCGATTCGTAATGCAGAAAATAGTACTTATCGCTTTTCTGCAGCTGTGATGGTGGCATCGTATCTGACCAGAACGCGGTTTCTGTTGCAGGGTCAACGATGGCTTTGTTTACATCGGATTGCCATGCTGAACGCATGGTGTTCTTAGGACAGCAGACCACAAATACATCGACGTTCATTGCGGCGCTTAATGCCAATGCGGTGATTGTTTTACCCGCACCAGCACCCATCGCACACACGTATCCTTTCAGTCTGTATTTAGGTACGTTACGGTTATAGATGTCGATAAACTCATCTTGATAATCGAACAAAGAGAGCGTTAGCATTTTGTTCATGCGTGCTTTATCGAGGATTGCAGGTTGCTCGATTGTGGTATTTTGCAACCAGGTTTCCTGTAGCAGTACCTCAATAAGGTGTTTCAGCATGCGTTTGTTACTGCGGGTATTCTTTGCTTCGATGATCGTCTCGAGAATATAAACGAAATCGGGGAGGTAAAAGTTGTGGAGGCTGAGTCCACTAGAAGAGAAATTACGAAACATATGTTTCATAAATCGGGAGGTACCCCATATTCGCTGAATGTCATCTGAAAGACGCCAGGCATCGATACCCCCGATATGCACGGTATTGTTACTCTGATTTTTAACCGTTATTCGGTTCATTAGACGATTGATTCTATCCAACATAATCGCGCTCGATTTAATAGAATGTATGATAAAAACTCCTCCCCACACCTTTCCTGGGGAGGAGGCCGGGGATGTCCCTTAAAATGACGTCATTCGACAATCCATAAAATACGATGGGCATCGAAACGGGCCAACACAAATCCTTTCACGGCTATATTACTTACGTGAGTAAAGAAAATTTATTAATAGATTCAAAGAGGTACGTGCGATGAAATCTTTATATTCGTTGGATTGTTTAAATTTCTTATCTCAGGAAACACGCGCTGAAGTAATTGAAAATATTCGGAAGAACGATCTTGCACATCAAGAAGAACATGTGCTTGCTGTTGTTGAACTGGCAAATGAACTTGCTGATGTGGTCGGGATTATTAGACCTACCGAACGCCGCCGTCTATTAACAGCTGCTTTTATGCATGATATCGCTTGCCATGAAAACAGAACCTACCACCACCTTATCGGGGGTATTCGTGCGTCGGTTATTCTGCTTCGTAACGAGCAGCATATTTTCACACCGGAAGACATCGAAGAGATACGTGTACTTATTGCTGAACATCGTGCCTCGTACTCTGGTCCACGCAGCTCTGTCGCTTCTCAGGTGCTTCGTCTGGCGGATATGGGTCGTCTCGATAGCGAACGTTTTGGTATCCGCGCAATCGAACATCGTTACGGTCAGATGAGCAAAGAGTTCGCATTACAGGAAACCGCCGATTATCTTATTTCTAAATTTGCGCCTGACGGCTACGCTTGGATTACGTATCCAGCGTTAGGTCAGCAGCTTTATATGAAAGAGATTGCGGCGATTAAATCGCTTTGTGCGGATCGTGATAAACTCATTGCTTATTTGGATGATGTTTATACGTATGTCGAAAAGAAACATGGTGAAATCATGTGTTAAACATGAAAGCGGAGAATAATGAATGAGCATCGTTGATTTAACGTTAACAGAAATTGGTGATGGTATTGAGGTTTCGATGAAAACCTCCGACGATCGCACCGTTGTTGCTAAACTGGAAGAAACCCTGTACGGCAATTACGTGGTGGGTGTTTCAGGAAAGGTGAGTATGTATCGCCTGGCTGGTATTTTAAGCGTCTTTGATGGGGGATTGCTACCGTCCGACCAACTCGAGCTCCAGAACAAATTGATCGACAATGACTTCTACACGGAAAACGTGAAAGTCTTTGGTTACAGCATGATGGGTGGTGTATTTAGCGCCGCGACGAACACGCTTAACTTCGGCACCCAACAACTGATTCAGTTCAGTATCGAAGAGGGTAAACTGAAAACAGAGTGGAAAGGTAGCGCTGCGTTCACACCAACCGATCTTCTGCTTACTTCCGCAGAACAGCATTTAAAAGCAAGTAAATCAGGTCGTGCATTTCTGGAGCAATTAAATCAATGACCCCACCCATCTTCTTTATGTCGGATACCCATTTTGATAGCGAGCGTACGTGGACGTATTCACGCCGTCCGTTCGCAAGCGTCGCCGATATGAACCAGCATATGCTGAAAGCCATCAACAAGCTTCCAAAGAACAGTGTGTTGTGGCATTTAGGTGATTGGGGTAAGTTCGAGTTCGTGGAAGCCATTCGTTCTGATATCCAGGTTCAATTGGTATTGGGGAATTGGGACGAGGACGCATACAAAGCGACAGGATTAAGCTTTGAAGCGTGGCGTGATAAATTGCTCGGTATGGGGTTTGCTGCGGTTTATGAACATCCGTTGGTGTTGCCGATTAGCAATGACGAATCCTACTGGCTCTGCCATAAGCCCAGCGAAAGAAACCCAGGCTACTTTAATTTATTCGGTCATATTCATCGCTGTATGTTAGCGAAAGCCAACGGACTTAATGTAGGCGTTGATCAGCATTTTTATGCGCCGATTAGTTTGGACACCGTGCGTTTTTGGCGTAATGCGATAGAAAATCATTACGACGAAGAAGTATGGATGGAGTAATCGTTAATCACCCTCCCTTCGGGGAGGGTTTATGCTGCGTTACCAGCACCTGTTAAGGAGATAAAGATGTCTCGATCATCGACACAACCTGACCCCTGGAAGCGATTTCTTAAGGAGCTTCATTATCATGTCGCAGCTCGACCGGGTTTGAGCGCACACCAAATGGAAATCGTTCTACAGGCGTTACTCACACGACACCCTCAAGTTACACGTATTAAATCATTCATTGGATCTGGAGAGTTCTATGCTTGCAAAAACTGTTTTAGCCATCGTGACCATTACATCTACTTCTATTATCGCGCGGTTCCTTCGTCGATGACGGGTCGCGGTGTGGATTTTTAACACACAACTACGGTAAAAATTAACGGTTTTTCATGTTCGTATAGGACATGAAAACAAACAACAAAGGCGTTAGAATGAAGAATTCCATTGTTCGTCACGATTCGGATCGCGGGTTTTTTATCGATACGGATATCCTTCACGATATTTATTTCAATGATGATCGTGAATTAGCTGAGCTTGTAGACCAGCGCTCGGAGACAATCGTCGCTGCTGGAGGAATATTTAAACCTCAGCGATGGGAGGGGCTTGACGTTAGTATCCGTCCCATCATCAGCCGAGAAACGCCTTTTGAATTACTCTTTATTTTTTCACCCCGGTCGTTACCTGATGAGCAACCGACAACGTTATCCTTAACGGCCGAAGTTGGTTATTGGTCGTATCATATCGAACAAAACGGTGTGGTACGTGAGGGTACGCTCGAACCGTCAGAATTAAAGAAGTTTCTTGGTGCAGTCAAAGACCAAGAACGTAAACGTAACCGTGCAATACGGAAACAAAACCGGAATTAATTTATTAGCAATCTCGACCACAGAAATCGGTCACTTTTAATAGGAATCGAAAGAATGAAAAAGTTATTTCTTGCGGCTTTGTTTATTACGGCTTCAGCACATGCTTGGGATTATAGCGAACTGGAAACCGGACACGCTAAACTAGGCACGATGTATACCTGGTCGTCAGCAGAAGTCAGTGCACCAACCGCCTTGGAAGTTAACTGCTTGTCTACGGGAGGCGCGTGGGTAAAACTGGATACGGAAGATGAAGGCTATCAGGCACCTCTTCTTCGTGACTATCCGGGTATCGTTAAAATCACGATTGGAACCGCTGATGGAATCAGTTATTTCAATGGAGAAACCGATCTTAACTTCTGGTCGAAGGGCGGACAACAGCGTTTGGTGAACTTCGTTAGTGAGTTGAATCAAGCGTTGACCATTTCGGTGTTAACCGACGACGGTAAAACGTATCGTGTTCGTCCGATCGAGCCGGAAATGCGGATCGATGTCCGTAAATGTCCAGCGGGTGTGCCAGCAATGGTTGATCCTAACACGCGTACTGTACGTACACCTGAAGAATTGAACGCACTTTAACATGGAGGAAGGTGGATGGGTGTACCCATCCACCTTCACGAGGCTATTATGGCGAAGAAACCAAAGAAACGTAATAAGAGATATAATCCGAATAAACGTTCGAAGTTTACGCTGGTTTACATGACGGACACCGAGTTCCAGGAAGCCAATCGACGTCATCGTTGTCTACGGGAAGCTTACCTCAATGAACACGGCCCTAAGGTTCTAACGGCTGCTGATGATATCCCTGAAGAACAGTTTACCGATATTCAGTTATTCTTATCAAAAGGAATTCAATAATGAAAACGCTTATTGATACGACATGCCCTCATTGCGGACATGATATTTCGCTAGCATCGATTCGTTACGATATGTTTTCGGATATGCCGCTGCCGAACACCTGCTATGTTTGTACTAGCTGTTTGAAAACCGTAAAGGTATTTGTTGTCGATAATAGCGCAGAACGCCATATTTCGTTTTTGCCATCGGATGAAAAACACGAAGCGATTTGGTCGATTATTTTCTCTAATACAACTCGCCCAGCCAATCCGTTTGTTTCCAGTACATCGATGGCTGTTGATGTCGATTGTTTTATGTCTGAGTTAACCTTGGGTACCGTCGAACATATTAACGCGATCGCTGATCTTTATATCGGTCAGTCGTTGAATCAGGGACATCTGTCACCAAACGGGACTCTCTGCATTGAAGGAGACAACTACGAAGAGGCGATGTCGCATTACCGCACGCATCTGACGATACCCGTGCGTTACATTAGCGATATTCAAGAAGCAGCACTTTTCGCAACCGATCTTGCGTGGTTATTTAATGCGGTTATCCATCAAGCAAATGAGGGTACGTTGTTGCAGAAAGTTGATGGTAAGATCGGCTGGTGTCACAGCGTGCGTAGTGCGGTTATGATCGATTACTTATTACGTAATCGGTGGATTGCTCAACTGTTTAATTATTGGTATCAATACGTCTTGGATTATGATGTTGAGCCGGTTCTTTACAGTGCTGATGGTAGCGTCTGGTTGTCGCACGGGTTTGTTAAAGGGCTGGATGTTGATGAACCCTTGTTCCTCTACCCAAGAGGATTTCGGGAACTAACGTTTGATGAGGCAATGGAACTGTTAAAACAGGATAATCCTGTCAACCACCATGAAGAGAACGCGCGTCGATTCAGTCCTGATCGTAAAGCGACGAATCTGTCCGACAGCAATGCTTCGATAATTCCAGCAGATCGTGTCTTGCATTAACAAAGGGGTCTCGGTGTGAAAATCAGTTATCAGGAACAGGATCATCGCTGTAAACACTGTGATAAAGATCTTAGTAAACCGATGCTTGCAGCATACGGTCAACACGAACCAACGGTGGTATGTGATGACTGCGCAAGCCGCTACTCACTCGTGCGTGAGGGTGACGATGAGGGTATCCAACTTAAACTACGTGATACCCATGAATATCGACTTCGTGTTGTTGCGGTACTGGCTCCACCGTACCAGACAGGGGAACCTCGTAAAGCAGCATGGACGTTCGCGGAGTTCGATGTGGCGATCGATAATCCGATTACGAAAGGTCTTTCGCCGTTCAACGATATCGTTGAGTATAACAACATCAAGAACGCGGTTGCTGATTTGCTCCCATTATCACCACATAGTTGTGTCTATGGGGTTGGAACGTTACCGCAGGTGTGTTGTGTCTTACCACGAGAAACATATATATCGTTAGGTGCCCGACAACTGATTAAGTTCTTTGGGGTATATGACGATATGCTGAGTAAGATCGGTGAGCTTCTCGTCACCATGTCGAAAACCAAAGACGTTAGCCGGAAGAACAAAGATGTGCGTATTAGTCATGCGGTTTGTGCGCATCTGATGGCGGGGTCGATGTGGTTGGGTGATTACGCTAACACGGTTATTAGCCAGCTCCCCATTTCATACGAGGTTGTGTTTAAAGATGGTGTGTTCTACGGCGTGCGTCGTAAAGATACGACTTTCCAGCTGAAGAATATCATTTTCGACCTACCTATCGATCATCTTATCACCAATGTTATTTCTGATCCCTCACGCGTTGTCGACATGATACGCGGAAAACTAAAAGGTAACCCAGCATGAAACGACTGTCGGCAAGACAGGTGTCGTTGTGTTACTACGGAATGGAGTACGATGCCTTAGTAAAATTGTTTCGTCAGTATCTCGAAGATCATCACCTCACCAACGATGATCTCTTTTCTTATTCTTATTTGAATTACCCGATTAACATGATACGCTATTCGGAAGCTGAAGGTGAATACCTGGTGGTTGCTTCTGTTATGCGCTATCTGTTAATTGATCTATACAAACGTCTATATCTGCCGAAGAGACTACGTATGCAAGAAACATTAAGGAGACGTCATAGTGAGCGTTTTACGTGAAGCGTTTAAGTTCGTTGCTGGAGAACAGACCGATGACGATATCCGTCAATTCATGGCGTATATCGCGCCGCTGAGTCACGATGGGGTTCCAGGACATAATGTGTTCCTGCCGCTGAGGGGTGTTTCTACAACAGCCGCCTATGTCCGTCTGTTAACCGAGATGTTGCGGATTAGCGAGCATCCTGGCGGCACCAACCGTGTCAGCTTGAAAGGGCTTGCTGAGCAATTATCTTACATGCCTGTTATCCGTGAGAAACCATCATGGGCGGAAGAGCGTCGTGCGTTAACCCTGATACGCAATCTGGATTCTGATGCTTGGCGTGAGAACCTCATCACGTATTTGTTAATTATCAAACGTCGTCAGAAACCGGCGAAGAGTTTACTCATTATTGATGACAAAGACCCGAACGTTGATTTGGTTGAGATCACACGAGCAATAAGCGCGTTGACCGGTGAATCAATCAATCCTAAACTTGAACCGTTGGACGCAATCCGTCAGATGGTCAGCAGGCTGTCTGATAATACGGCGTTTGTCAATATTTGCAGCGATTACGATAAGGAAAAGGAGAGTATTCGATGATAGACAGTATCGAACTTAATGAAGAGCAGCCGTTATCGGTCGTACAACAACTTTTAGCGCAACACGAGCTTGTTTGGTCGGAAGAGCGCGCGCCATGTGAAAACTGTCGCTATAACCATGTTGTCGCTGAGACCGTTTTTGGTTCTTTAACTATCGAATGGAAAGGTTGGAAGGATTATACCAGCTACGACTGCGATTTACCTTTCCCAGTCAACGAAGAGTTTCCGCACATCAACGCAGATAGTTTAGATGAAGCGAAAGCAAAAGTAAAAGCTTGGTACGACTACGTGATATTGGCTGGACTTGGTCTGGCTGCTGATAAACCAGAACTGAACTAATTTGATTTCGATGAGGCATAATAAAATGGCTTTAACCATCACAATCGACAATAAAGAACTTAATCCCGCAGAAACATTAATGTACGCAGCAATTGCGACATTACCTAATCTTGACGCTGAAAAACTGTTTAAGGTACACAGCGACGATCTACTCAACATTATCCATGATCAGATCGACCCGATAACACCAGAAGAAATAAAGGGGAACAAAGAACTCCACGAAGAAATTAAAAGGGGAGAGTATTATACGTATCACGGTTTCATGACGTTATTTCAAGAAGATACATCGCATCTTCACGAGATAACACTTCGACATTATCTGCGTTGCGCTATTTACCGACTGATGAATCATCGTGAAGAAACACATAAAGCGCTGGCCCAATCGTTCCAGGAACATATTTTTGAGGCTCCATACAAACCGTTAGATATCTTTTATATCTTTTACTCAATTAGTTGTTGTGTCAACGACCAAGTAATGTTGCTAATTAAGCAGAACTACCGTGAACTTATACCTTTGCTAAGCAAATTGGGTATTGATTTAGTAGCAGAGAATATAACATTCTCCCAGTTCATCCGAGAGACGTTCCTTGGTGATAAGCTAACACCACGATATGAGGGACGCTTTGATTTTTCAACGGTAGAGAAGCCCGCTTTTTGTCTGGATGTGGAGAATCTCAGTCTGGAAAAGAACGGGGTACTGCTGGAAATCGGTATGGTGTTCTTTGATCTAGCTAACCCAGAATCTGTTATTAACGGCCCACGTATAGATATCTTCCCTGACATTCATGGTCAAATCGCTGACGGTGGTCGTATCAGTGAATCAACAGTAGAATGGTGGCAAACCAAAGCACCGAAGGAAGCGCGTGACTATTGTTTTCAACATTATAAGGTGGTGGGTTATAAAGAAGCCATCACCGAAGTAAACGTGTTTGTTAACACAATTCGTGACGTGCTTACTGATTACTACGGTAAGGATACCTTCTATTATCTTGCTCGTGGTGAAACAGATTGGCCTCAATTAGAACATTGGTTCCGTAAGGCAGGCTTCAAACCAATCTGCCGTTATAACCAGGTTCAGGATATTCGTTCGATGATTGCCGCGTATCAAGACAAACCGGTATCCATCTTAGGCACCAAAGAGTATCCAGATATGGGTATTCCGTTGATCCGTCATACCGCTATCGGTGACGCAATCATGGATGCGTATGACGTTGCGTTGGCGCGTAGTATGGCGGTGTCTAAGCTTCCGAAGTGATAGCACCCTGCGCAATGAATATGACGATGATCGTTTATTAAAGGAAAGAAGATGTCTGAAAAGCATATTGAAATTCTTGATGCAGCCATCGCTTCGAAAGATAGCGGTACATTCATCAAAGCGGTATTTGCAGAACAGCGTAATAATCCAGCAACGCTGAATAAAGTTCGTGATGCAATTGCATTCCGTCTTACCAAGTCAGATATTTCTGATGCGGATAAAACAACGATGCGTAAATTACGCGACGATCTTAATGCATACATCGCTCGTGGTTGTACAGATAAGACCGTTCGTGAGGTTCTCGATTCTAACGTGAAATACGAATCCGACTTCAAGAAGAACGGTTCAACACCGAAAACAGAATAACAGCATATTCCCTCCTCCTTCCCTGACGGGTTGGAGGAGGGTTATGTTCGTATTGAGGTTAACATGCTTGATCGTGAACGATTGAAGAAAACGACAAAGCTCCTCGATGAGTTCAGAACTGCGGGTGAATTCGAGATCTTCACTAAGAACCGAGCTATTGTTCGATTCCTTCTTTATTTGTGTTGCGTTGATTCGTCAGAGCGGGTTAGCCATATGTGTCCTCTGCTCGACGAAAATCGTATTCCGTTATACAAAGCCGAAGAGTTATGTGAGTTCTTGATGAAATTCGGTGTTTTCTGCAACAGATATCGGGGCGATAGATCCGATGGGTATCTCGTCGAATTTAATGTCTTGTTTCAGTAAAACATTACCAAAATAGACTATCTAATGAGGTGAAATTCCTCAATACTACTACTACTAGGACTACTAAGGAATAAAACATGAGTGTTATTGTAAAAGTAATGGCTAACTGTGATACTAGCGATCGTAACAATGCGAAACCGTTTACGTTGCATGTGGTGCCTGACCGTTTGACCACAATCGAATTCAATCGTGATTCACTAGGTAGACCGACACTGGAGTTCGTCGCTCATGGCGATAAGGATCAACGATTTATCGATTACCCAGGCGGTAACGTTTACGTGATGGACAATGGTAATACCATCGCAACATACGCCTATTCCTGTGGTTTTGGGAAGGATGATGTTGACCGTATGTATGCAGACGCCCGTGCTACGAAGTATGGGGAAGTGCTGGATGCGAGTGGTAAACTCGACGATCGCCTTATTTGTGCGTTGTTGGAAATCCGTTTAATCGATCGTGATATAAAACAAACGCGCAATATCGAGTTTGTAAAATCAGACAATCCTAACTTTGTTAGTCATGTAAATCGTCTTTTACAAGAGCTGTTTACTGGTGAATTAACGGCGTATTACGCCGGTGCGAGCGGCAAAATCATCGCGATCGTTAAGTAGTAATCCCTACGAGGGGGTGGGATAATACCCCCTCAATTTGTTGTACTATCTATCATTTCTATTATCTATTATCAAGAGGTTCTATTATGTCTATCTTTTTGAAAATGATGAGCGGTTACAATCTCCCCGATGAGAACAACGCAAAGCCTTGTACGATTCTACCGCTTTCGGATAAATGTAAGATTGAATTCGGTCGCGACGAGTACGGCGCGCCTGTTGTAAACGTCACCCATGAAGACGGAACAATCGAGAGCTATCATCCTGATGGGAATACTTACCTCACTGAAGATCGTCGTACGATCGCGGCGTATGCGTACACTGAATACGTAGCGCCCGGTCGTCGTATGGCTGTCGAGGTTACGATGAAAGACCTTAAACGCTACGACGAATATGCACAGTTCGCAACCAATAACCAGATCGCGCATTTCCTAACTGTGTTATCTTGCGTTCCTCGCGGATGTGGTATCACCCGTAAATGTCGTCTGTCTATTGACGACCGCATCGATGTAGACGATGTTGATAAACTTAGCGATTTTATCGCGGATATGGGTTATTGCTTTGTTGGTTACACCACAACAGATCCGGCGAAGGGAGAGGCCACTTACGTTCTCGAATTCGCTGTTCTTGTGAAGTAAGCTGATTAATAGAGCCTCCCATTACGGGAGGCTTTTATGCCGTCTTACCCTATCTATCAAAACTAACGGATTTTAAGAATTCTCTGAAGCCAGGATAACCGACGTTGTAAGTAACTAGGGCGTCTCGACAAAACTCTATTTACTTTTACGACGAGGTGAAAACGATGTTAACGAAGGAATCCAAGAAGAACATTGAAGCGTGGATTTTTGATGATGCGCCGTTGAATCTATCATTGGATCCGAAGGTTCGTGGTTTACAAGCTGATTTTGCGTATAACGTGTTACATGGTTGCTGTTACACGTTACGTGATTCTAAATATCGTTATAAATTTCAGGAACTACTCGAAACACTTAGAGGATTAAAATGAAACAGTATTTGGACCTTTTGCAAGACATCATGGATAACGGTCGCGATAAGGCCGACCGCACGGGGACCGGGACCCGTTCTGTATTCGGGCGTCAAATGCGTTTTGACTTGAAGAAAGGATTCCCGCTGGTAACCACCAAGAAGATTCACCTTAAGAGCGTTATCCACGAACTGCTCTGGTTTCTTAATGGTGATACAAACGTTGCTTATCTTCAAGATAACGGTGTTCGTATCTGGAATGAATGGGCTGACGAAGAAGGGAATCTAGGACCGATTTACGGCAAACAATGGCGGGAGTGGATTGACTATAAAATGGTTGTTCCGCACGATACAGAACGTACTCGTGAGTTGATGCAACGCGGCTATGAATATTGCGGCATTCTTGATGGCGGTATGCTAAAACACCTCGTGTATGTTAAACATCACGATCAGATCGCAAACGTGATGCGTCAGCTTAAAGAAGACCCTGATTCTCGACGGATCATCGTTAGCGCGTGGAACGTAGGCGATTTAGACGATATGGCGCTTCCCGCGTGCCATTCATTTTATCAGTTCTATACCCACGAGCTCACGATCGATGAACGCGTTGATTATGTTCAACGCAATGACGTATTAAGAACCCAATGGGTTACTGACGATGTACGACACAGCGAAACAGAACTTTGGTTGAATGCGCATAACGTACCGACACGTGCCTTGTCGTGTATGCTGCTAGCCAGATCGCAGGACGTGTTGCTTGGAACACCGTTCAACATCGCATCATACTCGTTGTTAACACACATGCTTGCCCAACAGCTGAATATGGACGTTGGTGAGTTCGTGTGGACGGGTGGAGATTGCCACATCTATCACAACCACTTCGAACAGGTTAAAGAGCAGCTCAGCCGTGAACCGTATCCATTACCGAAGCTAACAATCGTACGTAAACCGGAAAGTATTACGGATTACCGTTACGAAGACTTTGTGTTCGTCGGATATCAATCACATCCGGCTATCAAGGCTAAGGTGGCGGTGTAAATTAACAACTGAGGGTGGGTACGCCCACCCTAATACGGAGAACTATCGTGGATGAAGTAAGTTCTGAACTGCTAGAAGCAATGGATAAACGAATGACCATTCTCGGTTGTTATCTCGTTGGTGTTATTGCAGCATTACCCCCACCGAAAAATAGTTACGAGATAGAAGCTGATAGCATACTTACACAAACCCTTCCTATACAGCTTAAGACGAGAATTAACGAACGTCTCCGCGTCGATATGCTTACGAAAGAACAGCGTGAATCCTTGCTGGAAGCATTAGATACCATCGACAAGAGAATGACGCTTCTTAAATTAGGTTTTAAGAAGCAAATGCATTAAGAATATCGAGATTTATTTTAGGAGTTTAGAATGGCCTGGTCATACCCCTATCGTATTCTGATAGGTGTTAAAAATAAGAAAGGTCCCCGTAAAGGTAAATGGAGATACACCTGGATATGCGGACAGATAGAACTAAAACCGAGAATCTTCTCTGCCTGGAGTAAAAGTGATGATTAATTCTCTACAGCGCCATATACTAAATCATGTTATCAACGACATGATCGGTGTTCGTTTAGTCAAAGGAAAACACAAGAAAGGTTGCAATAAAGGGAAACGGTTCGTGGCGCACGTGGTACCAACGACTGAACGAAGGATCGCAAATGCTGCGGTGGATTCTATCGCGAAAGCGATGCCATGGCTTATGTTGGACTGACTTTTTAGAGGAAAGAGAGGTTACGCATGCAATGTCTCGAAGTGACAGAAGCAGGTACGCTAGAATATATCGACCCGGTGTATTCATCCCGATTTATCGCCACTCGATATTTGGATCGTGTTTATAACAAACGTATTAAACGAGGCCCAGGTAAAGGCAGACAGAAGAAAGTAAGTATTTATAAATGCCATAAATCACCTAATCCGGTGTATTATTGAAGATAGCGTTGAAGAGGATCTACCCTATGCTTAGCATCACTTATTTTCGTCGATGCTGGTATATTCATCAGTACCGCAAAAACAGGAATCAGATTATCGATATAAAGTTTCATATTGACTCTTTACTCAAACTAGAGAATGTGAAAGAACAACCGTTGGTTGTCGTTCGGTTGAGGTCTTTATTAGAGCGTTTACGTATAGCGTCGCAGGTGAATGAACAGCTTCATCAGGCGAATAAAGCGCGAGCGCCACGGATTGTACGGAAATGTTATCGTTCCGGATTTAACCACCGATTGAAAAGTATACGTAACAGTTTAAAGCATATAACGGAGAATATGGCATGAAAGATATCGCGGAAACAAAAGAAGAGAAATACACCCAACTGAAGAAGAAACTGGAGAAACAAGGTTTTCTAGCGAAACGTTTAATCCGTGTTATGCGTTATAAATACAAATGCTATTTCGGTACGGAGCTATCGAACGGTGATGCGTTTGTTAACGAGTGTCGTCGGATAATATCTCGCATTAATGACTTACAAGCGCGTAATGATTGGTGGTACAAAGAATCGGAAAACTTCACTGATACCGACCGCCGTACCGTATCCCACTTAGAAAAACAGTTGAAAGAGTTAATGGAAGACAGGGCCAATCTACAACGTCGAATCCATCAACGATTTGATGAATGGGAGAAAGGGGCTTTTATTAACGGTGATGAGATACGTATCGATAACATCATTAGACGCCTTATCGCTAAAGATGATGAGGAAGATTTACCGTTACCGGACGATCACGATACCGCGAAACAAGTTCTCGAACAAGCGGTACGTTGCATGGGTGCTTTGCTCTCCCTGGGTCATATCGAACGCAAAAAGATCGTTCAATGTAAATTCGAAAAGCTTCTTGTTCAGTTCCACCGCAAGTTCTTTTATAGTACCGAAAAAGAAGTTGCTGTACAACTAATAGAAGGTATCAATGAAGTTAAATAGAACTGTTTGGGGTATACAGTCATTTTGGTATCGATATTGGTTTAATCGTAATTTACGTGACTTCGTTCGGCTTATCCGTTATGTGAAGCTCATGATAAATTGTCGTGAGTTAAATAGAGAGTTGGGGATAGGCAGTGCGAGGAAATATACGTACGATACAGACCCGTTTATCGAGTACTGCAATTCGTATATAAGAGACATCGTGGTTCTGATGAAATCGAGCCATGAGTTGTTTATGGATTGCGATTCTTGCTACAAGTCCTTTCTCGGACGCCGTGTTCGTGCGAATCGAATAAGAAATGCGATCTCTATGTTACATTGGCGATTTTACTATTTCCCAGACCCCGATAAATAAATAACGTGTATATGAATCAGACAGCTATAATTGATATTTATAACTATCGTAAATACACATCCATGCTCGATGCTGCGACTTCGCTGTTAGAGCACAAGTTACGCGAATGCAACGTACAGACCACCACAGAAGAAGTTCTGGAAATCGCGCAGTTGTTACTTGATCGTTTAAAAGAACTTCGAATTTACGTGGCGAGCATGTATGGGAATGGTCCCGATGCTGTAAGTATCGCTTACAACAAACCAAGATTGATGGTGGAGAAGATTATCGAGCAAACCGGTAACATCGACAATGAAATCAACGCCTTTATAAGCGGCGTCAATACATTAAAACTTTAAGAGAGATGATGAAAATGAACGAAAACAATTATGATCTGGTTCCAGAAGAAAGGTTGGTTGCGATTCGTGACTACTTCTTGGCTGATGAAGAGAACAAACCATTCTTCGTCTTTTCGGATAATAAACATCAAGCAACCTGTGAACTCGCTGCAGCCGAGGGTATGCGTGATGCGTTAGTATATCGCCTGGAAGCGAAACGATCTGTTGCATCAGACATGTCGGAGATCGATAATGCAATCAAGGCAGTCGATCGTCGGTACGATGAGTTACTTACCGAATACGAGAAAGGGTCGCAAACAGTAATTCTTCACTAATCCGCCCCATCCATTTGCACGGAGACGCAGATGTTCAACAGTTCGATGGTGTATTACGGTAGTATCGTTCAGGTATTGGTACCCTTCATCGATGAACGTACCTGTTTAGCGGCAGACGCACGGTATATTCAACGCTGGGTAAAACTTGGGCGATTAACACGAAAACATTTACAGCATGCGATGACTTCAACCCATGCTGCTATTCATCTTATTGACCCTAACTTTCGCGACGGTAAAAGACATATTCACCTTTATCGTGAAAGTTATGTCCGCTGGTTAGAAAACGCATTAAAGGATAAAGAACATGAGTAACACAGTTAAACTTAATGAAAACAATTTTTCAAAACTGGACGATTTTATCGAAGAATATATCG
>NFYZ01001475.1_pt1 | contig 16615 bp, 17 predicted proteins | sample 1092561 | NCBI WGS metagenome assembly NFYZ01 (sample SAMN03609887, study PRJNA323583) | gut metagenome | isolation source: feces | host: Rattus norvegicus | place: Malaysia | collected 2013 | reverse complement strand
TATATCTGTTATATCCTCATCAATCATTCGAACATCATTTTTTAAATAAATAAAATCTTTTTCACTGGCAGGTGCATAATTTAATGCACTTATAATCTGCTCTGCAGTTAAATTCCCAATATCTCCAGGATCACCTTTTTGCCCTTTTAAATCTACATATTGATATTCTGTATCACCCTTTAGCCTAACCCCCAACTTAGTGCCATTCCAGTGGAATTCTAAATCTTTGCCGTTGAATTGCGAAGGGTTTGCTATCCAACTTTCTATTATCTTCCTATTTTCTTCTCTCTTTTTCTCATTTGCTATTCTAGTATTTTCATTTACCTTTCTAGCATCTTCGTTCTTTACTCTTTCATTTTCCGCCGCTACTCTTTTACTTTCATTTGATTGTCTAGTGTTTTCTACAGCTTTACGACTTTCCTCACTTGACTTTCTGGCGTTTTCTGCTTCATTACGCTTATTTTCTTGGGATTGTCTAGTACTTTCATTTGATTGTCTTTGTACTTCACTAGACTTTCTTTCTTCCTCATTATTTTGCCTTTGAGATTCAGCAGACTTTCTTTGGGATTCATTTTGTTCTCTCTGATTCTCTGTTTCAACTCTTTTACCTTCTGCTACAACTCTTATGTTCTCTGCTTCTATTCTTGCTTTCTCATTTTTAGCCGCTTCTACCAGAATAGCCAACAAAGGCCTATCATCTGATTTTTCTACTATATCATCTGTAGATATTGCATTTTCTACTTCTAAAATGAATTTTTTGGTAGATATAACTTGTTCACCTTTTACAAGTTTTATTTCTACTTTAACTGGTCCAGGTTGCAAAATATGTGTAGGATAGATTATTTCATATTTCCCTCTTTTTAAATCCTTCTCTTTTGCTAACACCAAGTAAACTTCTCCATCTTTAGGTTTAGCATAAAATTCTACTTCCACACCTGTTGTATCAGTTACTACATTATTTTTTAGAACTTGTATATCTAGCCCTCTACTCTTATGATCTCCTTCTTTTGCAAAAACTGTTTCAATAATATTGTCGTTTATATTTAATTTTAATTTCTGCAATCCTAAGTCTTTTAATTCCAAATTATCACCTCCAAATTAGAGATATTTATCTAAGTTTACAGTTTCTTTTAACTTTATCTTTTTATCTACTATCTTAAATTGCTCTACATTATCAAGTACATAATCATCTCTATCAACTACTATAAAATTATAAATTATGCTCATATCCTCTGTATCTTCACCAAAATAACCCATATCAGTTATCCCAGTAGTAAATCCTTTTATTTCACCAGTACGCTTCGAATAAAATAGTGTCATCTTTTTATCTTCCATCTTAATACCCCCTAAACTAAGCTGTAATTATCATTATCCCTGCTACAGGACCATATCTTCTAGAATCATTTTTACAGTTATAATTAGTCTTATATCCCATTACAGGGTATTCCCATTGTCCATTGCGGAATCGTGGCTGAACTGGCCTATTATTAGAATCATGACCTTGAGTAAGGACTATCCTGTGAATAGTTGCTTCATTTGAAGAAGCACCCATGCTGTCTGAAATAGATAATGCAACGGACCAATTCTTGTCATTAAACTCTGGGCCTAAAGGTATCCACTTGTTAGAAGGAGCTTGCCCATCTGCCCCTGCTATAAATTTTATAATCTTAGTCATATAATGATATTGTTTCCCGGTTCCACCATCATATCTCATTAACCCTTTTGAAGATAACTCAGTATAACTACCATTATCATGTGTAAATTTTAAATGCTCTCCATTTATTTCTGCTCGGCTATTAATAGCGTTCCAGTATGATTTTACAAATTCACTAATATTGCCAACTAAGTTATTGACATTAACATTAATTAGGTTAACATCGCCATTTTCTGCGTCTAGAGTTCCTCCTAAAAGCCCTGCTGATACTTTTTCTAATCGCCATATAGTTCCATCAAATCTATATAACTCCGTTTCTCCATCTCCTACCGGTTTATACCAGAGATCATTTTCACTCATTCCAGATGCAGGTTCCTCAGCTCCACGAAATACTCTATTCTTTCCGTTAGCAGCTATTTGGACTAAATTGATTTTTTCTTCAACTCTTTCAACTTTACCATCAACTATAGTATTTACGCTATCTGAAAGGCTCGACCTAGTTTCTCCTATCTCAATTGAATCATACCTATCTAACAATACATCCCAAACCGTTTTAATTACTTTTGCTTTCTGCATTATGTCAAGCTTTTCAAAGTATACGGTAACCAAATCACATAAATTAATTTCTTCAACTAATTTTAAATTTTTATAATCAAGCGTTTTAGCTAAATCTATAAATTTAACTCTTAAATTAACTTTTGGAACTCCTACGTCATTATCTGTAATATGTCTTTGTGCTCTTACTCTCAACTGTGCAACAGTTTCAATTTCTTCATTACTAAAGTCTACAGTTAGAATTTTCCTTCTTGCATAATTATCAACATACTCACTATCAACAAATCTTTCAGGTAGTGTTAATATCTTTTCATCATCATTCTCCCTAATAGTTACAAAAGGATATATAGATGTATACGTGTTTGCTATTTCTTCTTCCTGCTCTAAATCGGTCAGATTCTTACCATATGCTATAAGTGCACCTGAGTCATTTCCTCTTTGTGCATATAAACCTATGTGATAGTTATCAAATCTGTATTCTCCACCATAACTATCTAGTATTGAACCCTGCACTCCACCTAATGCCCTTCTTGCATTTTCTACTTCATTTATAATCCATTTTCCACTTCCGATCGTTGAAATATTAGAATAAACAGTGAATGGGTGATCGTCTACAATGTTATTTTTCCATATATTTAATGCAGTTAATGCATCGCCTGAATATTGCACCTCCGGCTCTAATGGTAAATCTTGAGTTAGATATGATACATGTTCTGCATATATTGTAATAAGTCCCTTAGCAGGTTTTGAGATTCTTATAATTTTGAATCTTTGATTTTTTAAATTATTACTTGCATCTGCTTTTATCAACCTATCGTTTTTAATTTCTTTGAATAAAACACCATCTATTGGATACTTCATTTCTAACTCAAATATACCGTTTCTTTCCTCTGTCACAAGTGCAGAAACGGTATCTGTCAGTACTCCTAATCCTAAATGGGAAAAATCTGTCTCGTTAGCTTTATATAGTATAGGATAACTCATATAATAGCCTCCCATCTTGGTTCTATTTCAATTTTTGTAACATTGCCTTTCCATGTAATTGTATTTTCCCCATGATTTAATAGGGGAAACATAGGTGTTAGAGTACTAATCATTTTGTCAAACTGTGGTCTAGTGCCTTTATATACGCTCATCATTTCAGAATCAACTGTAATGGATCCGTCAATACTTCTTAACTCTAGCCATTCTTTCCCATTATTCTTAAGTGAAATATCTCCACTACCTTCGATTTTTATCAAAGGTTTAGAAGCTCTTATTTCACGATTATATAAGCTCATTCCATTAGTTATTTCTACAGAATTACTATCAATCCTACGTTTATAAGGTTTTAGTCTAAAATTAATTACTGTTTTCCCATATTGTTTTAATGTTTCTTGTATGTCAAATTGTTCATAACACATAGCTATATACTCGTATCCTTTAAGTCCACTAAATCGTAAAGGATACCACCCTGTATCAGATTTAAGCCATTCTGATATCTTTGTAGCCATAATATTAACATCAATTCCTTTAGGGGGCTTTAGTTGTACGGGTATTGGAAAATTAACACCTTTCAACCTTTCATTGTCAACTGCTAATTCTCCATCTCTACCTAATACCTCAATAAATTCAATATCAGCTTCAGGAGAAGGGAATGAAATGTCATTTACAATCTTTAAATACATGCTTAGAGAATTTATGCCTTTGTATTCAAACCAACCATCATCAAATTTAGTCTTAATCATCTAACCTCCTCCTTTCCCTATCCATAATCCATGCAGATTCTTCTAATACCCTTGGTACATCAGTGTCAGAATAGTTTTCTATTTTTTCTATATGAATAGTAGGTTTATTGTTATTATTTATAGTTTTAGTAGTGCTGTTACTACTAAATTGAGATATTGTCGATGCATTTGCTCTCATTCCTGAAACACCAAGAGCCATTTCAGGGGTTGAAAACCTCATCATATTACCACTCATTTTATTTAAAGCATTATAAACAACTGGCGCATTCCCTTTAATCCCTTCTGCTAATCCCTCAGGGATCCATCTACCTACGTCATATTTCATAACTTTAGAAGGAGAATGTATCTTTAATGCATTTTGCATGGTACTTGCTACACTATTAGCAATGCTTCTAGCTGTAGACATCACTCTTCCTCTTCCTGAGTTTAGCCCTGCATTTAATCCACTCATTGCATTTCTGCCTATAGAATTAAACTTTGATTGCAAACTATTAAATGGGCTAACTAAATCTTTTGATAGCTTTCTCATTGCTTGTATTTGCTTGCTTGCACCGGATTTTAAACGTTCAAGCATATTCTTCATTATTTTCTGGGTGATTTTAGGTAGTTTTTCTAACGTTTTTTCAATATTTTTTACAGTGTTATCGTAATCTTTAGTAATAGTCTTAAAACTGTTGGCTGAATCAACCTGCATACTCTTAAACATCTTTTGTATGGCTTGCATAACTTTATTTGTTCCATCATTTATACCGAGTGCCAGTCCATCTGTAATATCTGTTCCAATTCGTTTAAACACCCTTGATGGACTATGTGTTTCTGATTCATCCCTTGCGGCTTTTTCTGTTGCTTTCGCCACATTTTTAGAAGCAGTTTCAGCATTCTTAGAACCATCTTCAATTCCCTTAGCCAAACCTTCTGGGACTGCACCTCCAATTGAAGCAAAATCTGCTACTTCTATTTGACTTCGCATTGTTAATGCACTGTTATCTACAAAAGCAATCATTTCATCAATAACTGCGTCATACTCATTTCCTAAGGAAGTCTTCAAACTATTTCCTGCGACTTCCCCACCTTGATCCATCAGTTCGGCAAATCTTTCTAGTTCACCTGTGCCCATGTCTGCGACAATGGCTAATTCAGCAGCTGAATCTGGTCCTAAAGTATCAAGCCATTTTATCAACCCTTCATGACTGTTTTTTCCTGCCCAGTCATATAGCTTAGCCATATTTTCGCCCCACTGTTCAGTTACTGCCTGATTGTGCTCTAAGTTGTCAATCATCTGTTGGCCTGTCAATTCGGACTTATCTTCCATACGGTCAAAAGCATTAGTTGCATTATCTGCCAGTTCTTCATAAGTGGAAGACATGTTATCAAATGCTTCTTTTTGTGCACCTTCCAAGTTCTCAAAGTCTATCATTTGACTTTCAACACTCTCGCTTGTTGCTTCAGCCACTGCTTTTGCTCCTGCTTCGACTTGCTCTGTTACTGCTTTATTTTCCTCTTTGAGCCTTTCTTCTGTCTCAGTTAATTTTTGTTCTTGTTCGTCTAATGCTTCAATTGTATCTTTGTATTCTTTATTTGTAATCGAACCCTCGTCTTTTAATCGAAGATTTTCAGCCCTTTTTTCATTAACTTCATCCAATTGCATTTCTATTTCTATTTGTTCTTGCGTTATTTCCGATTGCCTTGCTAATGCATCATTATAAGATGTTTCTTCTTCTATTAAGTCAACTCTTTCCCGAAGCTTATCGGATGATTGGCTTAAAGCGTCAGATTCTTCATTGTAAGAAAGGTTGAGTCCATCAATCGATTCATTCAGTTTATTTATATAACCTGTTAATAGTAACTTGTCCTCCGCAGATTTATTTTCCTTTTCGCTTAATTCTTCTATCCTATCAATCAAACCTCGGTTCGCTTCAGTTGTTGCTTCCAATTCTCTTTGGTTTTGCTTATATGTGTCTGATGAACTGCTTATACTATCTGACAATGTATCTGTTGAATCTCCTAAGGCGTCTGTTTCCTCTTTTAATCTTTTGCCTTCTTCAGTACCACGTTTGAACCATTTTACAACTGCGATAGTTGCAGTTACTAATGCACCTAAGCCAATCACTACCCAACCAATTGGGCCAGTTAAAGCCTCCATTGCAGTTCCCCATGCTGTTGTAGCGGCTGTTTTTGCTGTCAAAGCCACAGTTGATAAATTAATTGCTCCTGTCATCAACCCAGTTGCAACAGTACTTAATTTTACTGCGCCTGTTTGTGCCGCAGTTGCTATTGTTTGTGCTTTTGTAGCTATTAATTCGTTTGCTCTGGCAGCTACTTGGGCTTTAGTTAATATTTCTCCTTTTGCTGTTGCAGCATTAAGAACCTCAGTAACAGCTATTTCTTTTGCTTCTGCTGCTACTTTGGCTTTAGTCGCAAGTGTGAGTCCATTTTTAGATGCCATAGCAATCTTTAAAGCCGTATTTGACGCTTGAATTGCCTCATTTGCCTTTGTTATAACTGTATAAGCCGCATAAGCTGTCATTAATCCAACTATTGCAGGAGATAAAGCTTTAACAACAGAAATAGTCCCTTTTACTACTACGCCAAACATTTTAAAAACTGGTGTAGTAGCTTCTATAATTTTTTGAATAGCACTAAATGAAGCATTGACCACAACTTTCATGCTGTCGATATTCTCTGAAATTTCCTTTCCGGTAACTTCTTTCGATAACTTGTTGAAAGAATCAATGATGTTTGCTATCCCTTTAGCAGCAGCATTTTTTAAATTAGTGAGAGATGTAGCAATACCTAAACTGTTTTCTTTTGCCAGTTCTGCCATGACCCCAGTTCCAGTACCAACTTCAATCAACTTATCATTAAATTCATCAAGGGTTATTGTTCCATTTTGCAAGGCTTTATATAAGTCGTTTTTAGCACTTTTACCAGCATAACCAAATCCTTCGGCGATTTTGATTAATCCCACATCCATTGTTTCAGATAGTGTATTCCACATCATCATATCAACTTTGCCTGTCTGTAATGCTTTGCTATACTGTTGTGTCCCTCTTTTTGCTTGCTCAGCACTTGCACCAGATCCTAGTAAGGCATTATTAAGTGCAACAGCGGTATCAGTTGCTTTATCCATATCATTAAAAGATGTATACATTTCTTGTGCGCTTCCTGCAATATCATCTAAAGTGGTGGGTAGACCATCGATTCCATCTGATAGCTTCTGCATAGCTTGGTCCGCTTCTTCTGTTGATACACCCAATGATTGTAATATCTTAGGAAATGCGTTAAGAGTATCAAAACGAGAAATCGCATCGTCCATTGATTTTTTTAATGTGTCAAATGCCACGGATGCAATTTTTACAAGTCCTGACGATATAGATAGGTTCTCTAGGCCTATTGATGCCTTTTGCGTTTTTTCTTCTATACCATCTGTTTCATCTTTAACGTTTTTTACACCTTTTGCTGCATCATTAGCACTGCGTGACATATCGCCTAGGCTATCAGATACGCCTTTAACACCTGATGATGCATTAGCGCTACTATCCGACAAACTATCAATAGCGCTATCCGTACCTTTGACGCTAGACGATGCACTAGCACTACTATCAGATGTGCCATCTATCGCCCCATTTACACCGTTTAAGTTCTTTGCTGCTTTAGAACCACTGTCACTCAAGTTGTCCAGACTATCAGACGTACCCTTTATGCTAGATGATGCGTTGCTACTGCTGTCTGATAAGCCATTTATAGCACTATCTACACCTTTTAGGTCTTTCCCAGCTTTAGATCCACTGTCCCCTAAACTATCTATCGAATCCTTTGTCCCCTTGATACTAGATGATGCATTAATACTACTATCTGACAATCCACCCATAGCATCATCAGTGCTTTTTAAATCTTTTCCTGCCTTTGAGCTGCTATCACCCAAATCATCTATAGAATCTTTAGCACCTTTAATATTGGAGCCAGCCTTAGCACTACTATCACTAAGACTGTCCATACTGCCTTCAGCCGCCTTAATTCCCTTACCCGACTTGAGCCCCGCTTCTTCCAATTTGTCTAATTCCTTAGAAGCTACATTAACCTGCTTCCCATCTACCTCAATTACTATTTTTACGCTACCATCTGCCATATTCTTCACCTCCTACTGCCTTTAAGTCATTAAAAAAAGCATCCTAATGGATGCTTTAATATTTATGTTCATTATTGATGGGTGAAACCATGCCTTTTCCAAAACTCATTTGAATTATCTTTATTCATGTTGCCAATTAATTGTTGTATTTCTGAGTCAAGATCATTCCATATTCCTAAACGAATATGATATGCGTCAGCCATTTTATAAAACTTATATGCATCATAGCTATCACATTCTTCCCATTCATCAAAGTCTAAGCTATTTAAAGACTTGTTTGTAAAATAAGTCGAAACAGCTATAGTTTCTTGATTTATAGTAGATATAACAACACGCTCATATCCTTTGTCTTTAATATTTTCAAGAATCTCTATAGCTTTTCCAGGAAAACCTGTTTTTTGAGATATAAAAGACTTTACACCTAGTACGCTTTCGGTTGGATATGTAATAGCGATGGATTTATCTTCAACCTTGACCTCAAAATCAGATATTCCCTTAATTTTAGATAGTTCTTTTTCCACTCTTTCAGCTTCAACTAAATTTTTAGAATCAGCCAAAACTTCTTTTAAGATTTCCTTATTTTCATCTGATATATCAAGATGATAACTATCGTTTAAATCATATAGAATTTTAGCTCTTTGTTCTCTGTGATCACTCCATCTTTCTTCAAACCTAGGAGAATCAATGCTTTCTATAGACATAGTTCTTTTGATACTGTCTAGCTCTCTTCTATAACGATCATAAAGTGCAAATAGGCTAAAATCATCGAAAGCATCATCATCGTATTCTTCTAATCCATCTAGTTCAATTTGAACAGCCCTTTCAAGCTCCTCCATAGTGACTTCATCAGGTAACTGTTCTGTATACTCCCATCTCTTTTCAAGACCCTTAGAAATACTTTCAAGTGCTTCACTATCAATTTTGTTACTAGAATCACTTCCACACGCAGTTAATAATAAAGTAACTGCAGCGAATAAAGTTAACATTCTTTTCATAAAATCCCCTCCATTATACATTAAACACATTTTACCACACAGAGGGATGTCATTCCACATCATCATTCACTTTGATTCCTTTGCCTAATTTAAGCCCTGCTTATTCCAATTTATCTAATTCCTTGGAAGCTACATTAACTTCTTTGCCATCTACTTCAATTACTATTTTAATAGAGCCATCTGCCATATTTTTCACCTACCTTTTTAGGGTATGAAAAAGACACCTTGTTTAGGTGTCGAATTGTTTATATATTAAAATGTGAATTTATAAGTCTAGTAATTCTTTTTTCTTTTTATCAAATTCTTCTTGCGTAATAATGCCTTCATCTAATAATCCTTTGTATTTTCTTATTTCGTCTGATGCAGGTTCTTTGTTATTTTCTTGCTTGCTATCATTTTGCTTATTACAAGCCAGTTGAAATGCAGATAAACATTTTTGTGCTATTTCAAGATTATTTTTATAAATTGGGTTGCTCTTTTTGACTTCTGAATCAATAAGATTTACATATGTTACTGGAAAGCTAATATCATTAAGTGTTACTTTTATTTTAAGACTATTACAAATTTCATTAGTTTTCCTACCAGTTATACTACCAACAATCGCCCCTGCTTCGCCAAATAGTATTCCGCCCACTAAGGCTCCTTTAATTCCACCTTCCGCAACAGATTCTCCATTTTCTAGCAATTCAAAACCGACAATATCACTATAATTATAAACTTGTTCGATTAATCCATACTTGTCGTATATTACCCATTTTTTATTCGTTTCATCAAATCCAATAACCCCGCCTATGTTGCTATTAATTGATAGCCTTTTTTCTATTTCTTTTGATTCTTTAATTCTTTCATCGATCTCTTCACTACTCTTTTCTGTTTCTAATGAAATAGCTTTCAATATCCCAAAGGGAATAAAAAACCCTGTTAAAGTAACAAGAATCCAAGATATAAAATTTCCAAGAAAAAATTTAAGTACCTGTGGCTGAAATCCATTTTGAAAATACCTTATCAATTCTTCGTATGTTTCAATTATCAAATCTTTGAATATTAAGTTAATTATTATTGTAAAAAATAACCCTATAATAGCAAACCTCTTATTATCTGCTTTTCTTTTTTGTTTAATATCCTCTTTTTTATCCATGACAATCCTCCAGACATTATGCATTATGTATTACATATATCTTATCACAGAAAGGGATATTATTCCACTTGCTCCACATCATCATACAATGCGTATACTTTCTGCAACTTCCTCATATTTTCCTTATACTCACTTGATTCATGCTTAGAAGGTTTCCATATTCTTATCTGAATAATCCTTTGCATAATAGTATTGCTTGGTAAGCCATTAAGCAGAGCCTTAAACTCATGCCAGTGTAAGTTCCCGTGTTCTTTATACAAATTTATATTATATGCTTGAACAAATGAGGCATATATATATTCTGCGTCTTTATCTAAATCAATAAAGCTATCATTTTCTTCGTCTTGTATAGGCATGGGGTTTCCTTTTAAATCGTATTCGATATACTGCTTACTTTTTACTTCAATGAATTCTTTATAGATGTAATTCCAAATCCCAATTATATCCTCTTCTATATAATCATCTAATAACAATTCTAATGCTATTTCAGCCTTTTCATTATTTCTTAATGTATTATCATTTAATACATCAAACACATCTAATACATTATCAAATGCTAGATTTATAGTATATTCTTTTTCATCATAAATAAAAGAGGTGATCAAAGGGTCATTTAACCTCATTCAATCACCTACTTCTTTTTAGCTTTTTTCTTTAGATACTCTTTTTTCTTTTTATCAAATTCTTTTACTCTTTCAGATTCTAATTCTTCAATTCTATTAGCTATAGCAATTCCTATAGGATCTAATGCGTTTTCTAAAGCTATAATATCTGGATATTGCTTATATATCTTTTTAAATGCCCCATCTCCAAATATTATGTCATATTGAGTTGCTATCCATTCTTTCGTTACATAGAATGCAGCATCCACAGTTTTTACATCAATATCTTCAACTTCTTCAATATCATCAGGAAAATGAATGTGCTTAGCTTTAGCTTGTGCTTCTTTAAGTTTCTCTTGTGCTACTTCTTCTATATTAAAAAACGTCCTTAAATTTTCTAGTGAGCTATCAAACCATAGCTCCAAATCCCCAATTTTAACCGGAAATCCCGTTCTCTGTATATCAATTTTAATTTCTTGCGACATGATATCATCCTTTCATATCATACTTTATTGAAGCTAAGAGAGGTATGAAACCTCTCTTAACCTTCTGGTGTTATATTCTTTTCTTCTGGTAATCTGTCAAATCTTATATTACAGCTAAATGTTTCATATGCTGATGCATCTCCTGCACCTGCTACAATAGCAGATACTGTCGCCCTACCTACCCATTCTTTTTTACCATCTGCAGATACAACCTTATGCCAAATCTTTCTACCATTACCAGTTTTATATTTTAATCCTGCAATCAAAGCTTGTGCCGGATCCTCAGGATCATAAAAACCTTCTGGAGTATATGCTCCTGCTACAGACATTACATCAGTTTCAGGAGTTCCATCTCCATCATAAAATGCAGTCTCTTCTGTTTCTTCTTGAGTATCATCACCAATAGTAGATATCCATTTTGCTAATTCTAACCATTCATCACCAGGAGTCTCTTGTCCTGGCTCATAAGCCTGTACGAAATGACCTCTTAATGCATTTTTCATTCTTGCCATTGTTTTATTCCTCCTTAAATACTGTTATTCTTGCTTGTACATCTAGCAAAAAAACAAACCACCCTTGTTCATCTAGTTGATTTATAAATGGTTTGTTCGTTATGATTAATTCGTCAAACTCAAAACTTCCGTTATCACTACTTAATTCTTCTAATCTTTCTAATTCATTTTGTACTAACCATAGAGTAATATGAATCTTTTCTTGTGACTTTGATTTCATTGCAAATTCAAAATTAAGCTCCTGGTCACTAGTACCATCCATAAATCTACTTGTTACCTTAGAGCCTGGTAATGGATAAAGAACAAAAGATTCGTCAGTTCCTAGATATCCTAGTTTACATGTAATAGGAATATCAGGTATTGTGTTCACCCTATCTGCTAATCGTTGAATAAAATCCATTACCAACCAGCTCCCTTCATAAATGCTTTAGTCCAATCTTTCATGTATATTGCTTTTCCTCTTAAATCCCATCTTCGACTTGTTCCAGGAGTAGTGTAATTATATACACGATACCCACCTTTACCTACAAATCCATAAAACTGAGCTTTAGCATAAGGAGTGTCCCAACTTATACTTTTTCCATCATCTGCTACAGTTCCAGATATTCTTAAAGGATCTTCTTTAAATGGGACAAACTGATTCATATCTGCTAGTGCCTGGTTTGATAATGCATATTGGCCCTTATCAATGCTATTTTGAGACATTTTTTGTTTAGGTACTTTTAAATCTACTATTACCTTCATCAAATCACCTCTAATTCATATGAATAGATGACTTTATCATATGCTTCATAGATTGGTATGGCTTTTGTTATAATATGCTCTGTATCATCGAATATTAGGACAGATTGGGTTTTAAATTCTGGCAACGGTTCGGTAATCCCTTCATAACAAAAAACAACTGCATTATATAGCAATTGCTTTCCTGATGTTGTTGAAGTGTATTCTGCCCCTCTATCTATTCTACAATATTCGATTAATACAGGATCATCATATATGGGTTCAGACCAATTATTATCTCCTAGATATTCTTTATACTCAAAAGAATCTATACAAAATTCCCTTGGGGGTTTAGGCACTACCATACACTCACGGCTCTGTTTAATAAGCCTGTTCCTTCCAGGTAGATATAGACATCCTCAGCAATTAAAGACTTTGTTTCATTCTCCCCTGATGGATTATGTCTACTTGCATTAGATACACTTGTACGACCTGCAGTAAATGTTTGTGGTGTACTATTGATTCCTTCAAATGTAGTAACTCCTAGAACGTGAAAATATTCTATTTGAGCACATAAAGCCTGTTTAAACTTATTTACTCTCCACGGATTATCTTTTTCCATATCGTTTTTAGCATAGAAGTGATTAGTTATATTGTCTAATATAGCACTAGCCTTTGGTAATAGCTTGTTAAATTTGTTATCATTAATGTCTATACTTATAAATTGATTAAATTCTTCAAATGTGAGATAATTCATAATCTTCCTCCTAACTGATGAGGGAGATTACTTGTCTTCCTCATTTTCTTCTAGTAATTGTTTCAGTGTCTCATTTTTAGCGTTTGCTTTAAACTCAACACCCATCTCTTTAAGCTTTTCCTTAGCTGCTTCTCTATCAAACTTATCTTTAACATCTTCTTTTCCCTTGGGTATCTCTATCAACTCAATGAAAGTACCCAATCCTTTAAGATTCTCGTTTACTTCCGCAGCTCTTTCTTCTGTCAATTCAATTTCCATACCTTCTGTGTACAATTCTTTAGTGTGAATATCCTTAAATTTCTTTAACACCTTATATTTAGACATTTATTTCACCTACCCTTCTGGAATTTCTTTTACTTGAACCACCTTAATTACAGCCTTTTTATTAGCTGGTAGTATAAACTCTCCTGCTTTACCAACGCCTTGGAAAGCTACTCCATCAAAATCTTCAGATTCAATTGTTCTAGCTGTATTTATTCCAGTGAATTGCTTTCCAACTCCTACAATAGATACATAAGCAAGTTCACCTTCTTGGAATTTAGTTTCTGGTACTTCTTTTATTTGGAATCTTTTAAATCTTAATATCCCGTTTTCATCTATATTGGCTCCAGATTTTTTAGCACTTGTTGTCAATGGATGATCAACTATAGCATTATATAGTGCTGGCTTCACCCATGCCATTCTAGTACCAACTGCTTCCATATTTGTATATTCGGTAGATAAGTCATTGAACAGTTTTAATACTGAATCATTATCCAATGTAGCTACTTCTAAAGCTTTACTTGCAACTTTTGAAATAAATAATCCTCCTTTATCATCAAACAATTGAACTTTCGCTTGTGCTTGAAGTTCTGTACGGTCTGCAATTGTTGCTGCAAAGTCATTATTAACTGTGTGACGGTCAATACCTTCATGAAAGCTCCATTCCCAATCATATGGAACTGGTGTATCTGTATAGATTATCTCTTTACGTGGGCCAAATCTTGATGAATTACCTGTACCACTTCCAAAACCTACGCCAGGGTCTTTGTTGTATTCAGTACCTACAACAACTGGGATGTCACTTGTCTTAATATAAAATGCAGTTTCATTGTGGGTAACACCGTCTAAGGCTTCAATTCCTCCACCGAAGAATTCTCTAAAGTATGCTTGATTTTTAAATACCGCCTGTAGTAACTCTTTGAATTGTTTTTGATAACTACGTACGTTTTGATTGTTATTTTCTCCTGCCATTCTTTATTCCTCCTATTAATTATATTTTGCTATCTTTGCAGCGAACGGATCGCCATCTTGATTATCTCCACCGTTTGGATTTCCAGGTGTAACTATTTGTGGAGAGTCTAATTTTTCGTCTTCGCCTACAAAGTGAGGGTATTTTTCAACAACTGCTTTAATGGCTTCGTCAATGGTCATTTCATCATTAACCAACCTCTCAGCCAGAGCGACTACATCCTCAACAAAATCAGCTTTAACACCTTGTTTCATTGCGCCAATTTGCGCTTTCAAATTCTGATTTTCAGATGTTAATGTTTCCTTATCTTTTGTTAAATTGTTGAGAGTTTCTTGCTGTTTCTCTTGCTCGTTTTTTTGACTTTCCTGCCACTCCTTAAACTTAGCCATACCATCTTTGGCATTCCCAAAGTCCTCAATACCAAGTTCTTTTAACAGTTTTTCTGTAGCTTTCTTTGATTCCTTAGCTACGATATTATTAACATCCTTTTGTTTAAATGTTTTTTCCTCTGCTTTATTGGTAGCAGTATCCTTTTCATCTCCAGGTTGTTCTGCCTGGTCAGTTGTCTGTTCATCTTTATCTTCTGCAAATAATTGCAGATTGAATTTTGGTCTATCTTTCATTATCATGTTTTTAAACACCATAATTCCTCCCTATTGGGTATTTTCTTCTGTTTCTTTATACTGTCTAACAGATAAAAGACATAAAAAATAGTAGCTAACGTATGCTACTAACAAGATATAAGATCACTTCCTAATCCCTATAACTAAAATCCTTTAAAAGAGTATCTAGTGGAGTATATACTTTTTCACGTTTATAATTACGACTTAGATAATCTCCATTTTCCTTTAAATGCTCTCTCATAGCTTTTTGCCTTCTACCCACCATCATCTTCCAGTAGTCAGCCTTATCACTACCTAATTTCTTGGCCACCATATGATTTTTCTTATACTTAACTATTTCTCTTTCAATCCTTCGTTGCTTATCTCTTGCTTTAGCAACTCTTTTATTTAGTTCAGAATCAAACTTTGATTGATTGTTGGTATTGACACTTGGAATAAAAGGTATATGTAGGTGCCTACAATTTATACCTCTATGTCCTCCTGGTGTGCCATATTCTGCTTGCCAGTATGGATCATATATACTTTTATATGGCCAATCATGTGGTAACTCTTCTGGTCTCCTTAAATCAACAACATTACCTTGAATTCTGGAACATGCTTCCCTTGCACCTGCATGGCTTGTAACTACAACAGTATGAACATCATAATCAGCCATACGCTCTTTTCTAACCTCATCATAGGTATTTCCTAAGGTGGATTTTAGAAGATTTCTTACATATCCTTCTATGTTCCACCTATGACCTCTACTATCTACTAAGGCTGAATCTATACCTTTTTGTGCTAATTCTGTAATGGATATTTCAAGAGAATCCTCAAATGTATATAATCCACTGTTAAACATTGCAGATGTACGATTTAATACATCTTGATATGCTCTTGTAGCTGTACCATGTCCATAATGAGTTGTCACTAGTGTTTGATTAACATAGTTATGAATTTCACTCCAAGCTTGATTGTAATAACCTCTCATCACTTGGTCTATATTATTGGGTATAGACTTGATATCATAAGGCATAGCATTATCAACGTCTTTTATAATTCCAACTCCTGTATCTTCTAACATTCGTTTTATTTCAGATTCAGCGACTTTTGTTACTTCTGATAATAATCTTGTGACATCACTATTAAATAATCTTAGTTCTTGTAACTTTTCAGCTTGCCATTGCAGGATATCATCATGACCTCTATTTAATCTTTTAATGATGATTCGGATTATTTCACCTTCTAGACTGTTGTAGAGTTCAGCCATGTTGGAACTCCATATATCTAATTGATAAGGAGTGACTCTCGGTTTTCTCATTCTTCATCACCAAACAATTGTTCAGATGCTCTATAATTTATATTACTAGGGTCTATTTCTGCTTGTTCTTCTTGTATTTCTTTTAACCATTGCTCACCCGTTTCCTTGGGCACTTTAAATACTTTTTGAATGATTTCAACAGTAGGAATAAGCCCAAACATCTTAGCCTTTCCATAAAAGCTTAACA
>NFYZ01006834.1_pt1 | contig 16629 bp, 30 predicted proteins | sample 1092561 | NCBI WGS metagenome assembly NFYZ01 (sample SAMN03609887, study PRJNA323583) | gut metagenome | isolation source: feces | host: Rattus norvegicus | place: Malaysia | collected 2013 | reverse complement strand
GCTATGACTAGATATGTAAAAAGAGGCGGTAATGTTTGGATAAAAATATTTCCTGACAAACCTGTAACTGCGAAAGCGGCAGAAACTCGTATGGGTTCAGGTAAAGGTGCTCCGGAATACTGGGTATCGGTAGTTAAACCTGGCAGAATATTATTTGAAATGGGTGGAGTATCTGAGGAAGTAGCTAAGGAAGCTATGAGATTAGCATCACATAAGTTACCAATAGAATGCAAATTTGTTGTTCGTGATGATATGCAGGAAAAGGGTGGTGAAGCAAATGAAAGTTAATGAAATTCGCCAAATGACTGATCAAGAGTTAGATAGTAAAATGTTAGAGTTTAAAAATGAATTATTTAATTTGCGATTTCAAATGGCAACAGGTCAGTTAGACAACCCAATGAGAATTAAAGCGGTGAGAAAAGATATAGCACGTATAAAGACTATTATGAGGGAAAGAGAACTTGGGATAGGAAGGGAGGTTTAACACTAGATGGAAAGAGGACTTCGAAAAACGAGAGTTGGGCGAGTGGTAAGTGACAAAATGGATAAGACAGTAGTAGTAGCTGTAGAGACTTTTGTAACTCACCCTTTATATAAAAAACAAATTAAAAAGACTACAAAATTTAAAGCACATGATGAAAATAATGAATGTAAAACTGGTGATAGAATAAGAATAATGGAAACTAGACCATTAAGTAAAGATAAAAATTGGAGAGTAGTAAAAATAATAGAAAAAGCAAAATAGTCCTTAGAGCTGGAAAGGAGGTAATCGTATGATCCAAACAGAAAGTCGCCTAAAAGTTGCTGATAACTCAGGTGCAAGAGAATTATTAGTAATAAAAGTATTAGGTGGTTCAAATAGAAGGTATGCTAATATTGGTGACATTGTAGTTTGTTCTATTAAAAGTGCAACACCAGGCGGCGTTGTTAAAAAAGGTGAAATAGTAAAAGCTGTTGTAGTTAGAACAAAACATGGTGTTAGAAGAGATGACGGTAATTATATAAAGTTTGATGAAAATGCAGCTGTTATTCTTAATGATGATGAGCAGCCTGTTGGAACTCGTATATTCGGTCCTGTTACTAGGGAGTTAAGAAGAGGAAACTTTATGAGAATTATATCTTTGGCACCAGAGGTGCTTTAGAGGAGGTGTAAAGTATGCACATTAAACGTGGAGATACTGTAGTAGTTATATCTGGAAAAAATAAAGGTAAAAAGGGTAAAGTTTTAAAAGCTTTTCCTAGGGAAAATAGGGTAATTGTTGAAGGAATTAATATGATTACTAAACACCAAAAAGCTAGTGGACCAATGCAAGAAGGTGGAATTTTTCACAAGGAAGGACCATTACATGCTTCAAAGGTGATGATATACTGCGATAAAGATGGAAAAGGTGTAAGAATAGGACACAAGGTACTAGAAAATGGAGAAAAAGTACGAGTTTGTAAGAAATGTGGAGATATTTTAGATAAATAATTTACTATTGAAAGGAGGTAGCAAATATGGCTTCCAGGTTAAAAGAAAAATATTACGAAGAAGTAGTACCTTCTCTAATGGAAAAGTTTCAATATGATAGCGTAATGGAAGTACCAAAAGTAGAAAAAATAGTGTTGAATATGGGAATTGGTGAAGGGAAAGATAACCAAAAAGCACTAGAAAGTGCGGTTAATGAATTAGGCTTAATTTCTGGTCAAAAACCTGTAATAAGAAAGGCAAAAAAATCTATTTCTAATTTTAAAGTTCGTGAAGGAATGAATGTAGGAGCAAAGGTAACTTTAAGAGGAGAAAGAATGTATGAATTTTTAGATAAACTTATGAATGTTGCTTTACCTAGGGTTAGAGACTTTAGAGGAGTAAACCCTACATCCTTTGACGGAAGAGGAAACTATGCATTAGGTATAAAAGAACAATTAATATTCCCCGAAATTGATTATGATATGGTGGACTCCATTAGAGGGTTAGATATAGTTATAGTAACTAGTGCAAAAAATGATGAAGAAGCAAAAACGTTTTTGGAAATCATGGGAATGCCCTTTAAAAAATAGGGAAGGAGGGAAAATAGTTTGGCTAAAAAATCAAAGAGAGTAGATCAACAAAGAAAACAAAAGTTTAGTACAAGGGAATATAGTAGATGTAAAATTTGTGGAAGACCTCATGGCTATATTAAGAAATACGGTGTTTGTCGTATTTGTTTTAGAGAGTTAGCTTACAAAGGTCAAATTCCTGGTGTAAGAAAAGCTAGCTGGTAATTTAGGAATGTAATGAAAGGAGGTAGCTAAATATGATGACTGATCCGATTGCAGATATGCTAACAAGGATAAGAAATGGAAATGATGCAAGACACGAAACAGTTGATATTCCAGCTTCAAATATGAAAAAACAAATAGCCCAAATACTCCTAGATGAAGGGTATATTAAAGGGTTTGATTTTATAGAAGACAATAAACAAGGGACTATAAGAATAAAATTCAAATACGCAGATAATAATCAAAAGATAATTAGTGGTATTAGGAAAATTTCTAAACCTGGTTTAAAGGTTTATGTAAATAATAATGAAATTCCAAAAGTATTAGGCGGTTTAGGTGTGGCTATTATTTCTACATCTAAAGGAGTAATGACTGATAAAGAAGCAAGAAAAGAAAAAGTAGGTGGAGAAGTAATTTGTTACATTTGGTAAAAAAATCGCTTATATCAAGGGAACTGGAGGTGCAATCATGTCAAGAATAGGATTTAAACCAATAAATATCCCTAGTGGAGTAGAAGTAGAATTAGACAATAAAAATTTTATGAAGGTTAAAGGTCCTAAAGGAAGTATAGAAGGACAATTAAATCCTGAAATGGAAGTAATTATAGAGGACAACGTCATAACAGTTAAGCGCCCCTCAGAAAAAAAGAACCATAAATCATTACATGGGTTAACTAGATCATTAATAAACAATATGCTAGAAGGGGTTGTAACTGGATATTCTAAGACTTTAATTATAGAAGGAACTGGATATAGAGCACAAAAGCAAGGAAATAAATTAGTGCTTAACTTAGGCTATTCTCATCCAATAGAAATGGAAGAGCCTGAAGGTATTGAAATAGAGGTTCCTAAGGCTAATCAAATAACAATAAAAGGTGCTGACAAACAAAAAGTAGGAAGTTATGCAGCTGTTATTAGAGATTTGAGAAAGCCAGAACCCTATAAAGGTAAAGGTATTAAATATGAAAATGAAATTATAAGACGTAAAGTGGGCAAAGTTGGTAAGTAGAAGGGAGTGATGGCGTTGTTTAAAAAGGTTAACAGAAATAAAAGTAGGGAAAAAAGGCATGAAAGAGTTCGACAAAATGTTTCTGGAACTGGAGAAAAACCAAGACTTAATGTATATAGAAGTTTAAATAATATATATGCCCAATTAATTGATGATGATAAAGGATGTACTTTAGTTGCAGCATCTAGTCTAGATAAGGAAATAAAAGACAAACTTGACAAAACAGGTAATAGAGAAGCTGCAAAACTTGTTGGTGAATTAATTGGTAAAAGAGCCTTAGATAAAGGAATCGAAGAAGTAGTTTTTGATAGGGCTGGATATATATATCATGGAAGAGTAAGTGAATTGGCTGAAGGAGCTAGAGAATCCGGGTTGAAATTTTAGGGAAGGAGGGAAATAATGGAGCGTACTTTTGTAGATCCAAAAGGATTAGATTTGAAAGATAGAGTTGTTAGTATAAATCGTGTTGCCAAAGTAGTAAAGGGTGGTAGAAACTTTAGATTTAGTGTTCTTGTAGTAGTTGGTGATGAAAATGGTCATGTTGGAGTAGGTATGGCGAAGGCCTTAGAAATACCTGCTGCTATAAAGAAAGCTATACAAGATGCAGAAAAACATTTAATTAAGGTGCCTTTAGTAGGTACTACAATACCTCATGACATAATAGGTGAATATGGTGCAGGAGAAGTATTGTTAAAACCATCAAAGGAAGGTGCTGGAGTAATAGCAGGAGGTCCAGTACGTGCTGTATGTGAGTTGGCAGGTATAAGGGATATTAGGACTAAATCTTTAGGATCAAATAATCCAAGAAATGTAGTTAATGCAACTATGAATGGATTAATGAATTTAAAAAGAGTGGAAGAAGTAGCCAAATTAAGAGGAAAAACTGTAGATGAAATATTAGGATAGGAGGGGAGTAGCATGGCGATGATTAAGATAAAACTTGTTAGGAGTACCATAGGGAAAACTGAGAAGCAAAAGAAAATCGTAGAAGCTCTCGGGTTTAAAAGGCCTGGACAAATTTTAGAAAAGAAAGATACCCCTCAAATTAGAGGTATGATAGAAAAAGTCAACCATATGGTTGATATATTGGATTAAGCAAGACAAAGAGGAGGTGTACCTATGAAACTACATGAATTAGGCTCTAGCCAAGATAAAAACAGGAAAAGAGTAGGTAGAGGTATGAGTTCTGGACATGGTAAAACATCTGGAAGAGGCCAAAAAGGACAAAAATCTCGTTCAGGTAAAGGTGTAAGACCTGGGTTTGAAGGTGGACAAATGCCTTTATATAGAAGAATACCAAAAAGAGGTTTTACAAATATATTCGCGAAAGAATTTGCTACGATTAATGTAGAGGATTTAAATAGATTTGAAGAAAATACTGAAATTACACCTGAATTATTAATTAGTGAAGGACTTCTAAAGAAGGGTAAAGTGAAAGATGGAGTAAAGATTTTAGGTAATGGTAATATTGATAAAAAGCTTATAGTAAATGCCCATAAGTTCAGTAAAAGTGCCGTAGAAAAAATAGAGGCGGCAGGGGGAAAGGTGAAGGTGATTTAGGTGCTTAAGACCTTAAGGAATGCATGGAGAATTCCAGACATTAGGAAAAAAATAATCTATACTCTACTTATGTTATTAGTATTTAGATTAGGCTCCAGTGTACCAGTGCCTGGAATGGATAAGCAAAAAATAGCGGAAATGTTTGAAAGAGCCTCTGGCGGAATATTAGATTTTCTTGACTTAATGTCTGGAGGAACTTTCAGTAACTTTAGTATATTTGCTTTAAACATATATCCTTATGTAACAGCATCAATTATTATTCAACTATTAACCATAGCAATACCACGATTAGAAGAGTTGGCAAAAGAAGGCGAGGAAGGTAGAAAGAAAATAACTCAAATAACTCGTTATACGACTATAGTTTTAGCCTTAATTCAAGCTGTAGGTATAACTATTGGATTCTTCGACCAAGCCATAATAGATAAAAGCTTTTGGCCAATTGCTACCGTAGTTATAACACTTACAGCAGGAACTGCTTTTCTGATGTGGCTAGGGGAACAAATTACTGAAAAGGGAATAGGCAATGGAATATCTCTTATAATATTTGTTGGTATAATATCAAGAATACCTAGTGAAATAGTTAAAACTATATCATTATATAAAGTTGGAGAAATAAAAATAATTGGAATTATTTTATTCCTATTATTTGCTCTTTTAATAATAGCAATAGTAATTGCGTTGCAAGAAGGGGAAAGAAGAGTACCCGTTCAATATGCGAAAAGAGTAGTTGGAAGGAAAATGTATGGTGGTCAAAGTACACATATTCCTATAAAAGTGTCAATGGCAGGAGTTATTCCAGTAATATTTGCATCATCTTTACTGGCTTTTCCACAGACAATAGCTTTGTTTTTTAAAGGTGAACCGTCTGCTTGGATAACTAAATACTTGACACCACAAGGAACCGTAGGTGCATGGATTTATACCATACTTAATATTCTTTTAATTGTATTCTTCACTTACTTCTATACAGCAATACAATTTAATACAGTTGAATATGCTAAAAACTTGCAGCAACATGGTGGTTTCATTCCAGGTATTAGACCAGGAAGGCCTACATCTGAGTACTTGAATAAAGTAATATCTAGATTAACATTTGTTGGTGCTATGGCATTAGCGGCAATTGCTTCATTACCAATTGTTTTATCTAAAATATTTAAGCTAAATATTAACTTTGGTGGAACAGCTATAATCATAGTTGTTGGGGTTGCCCTAGAAACTGTAAAACAAATTGAAGCTCAAATGATGATGAGACACTACAAAGGGTTCTTAGATTAAAGTTAGGAGATGATTCTTGTGAGATTAGTTCTATTAGGTCCCCCAGGTGCTGGTAAAGGTACTCAAGCATTTACAATTACAGAAAGATATGAAATCCCTCATATTTCAACTGGAGACATATTAAGATCCAATATTAAACAAGGGACAGAGCTTGGAAAAAAAGCAAAGGAATATATGGATAAAGGATTGTTGGTTCCAGATGATCTGGTAGTATCTTTAGTGAAAAAAAGACTTCTAGAGGCTGACTGTAAAGATGGTTTTTTACTAGATGGCTTTCCAAGAACAGTTAAACAAGCTGATATATTAGATGAAGAGTTAACAAATATGCAACTTAAATTGGACAAAGTAATTAATATAGATGTAGATGAAGATGTATTAATAGACAGAGCTGTTGGAAGAAGAATATGTAAAAAATGTGGTGCAACTTATCATATAAAATATAATATTCCAAAAGAAGAGAATAAATGTGATGTTTGTGGGAATAATCTTTTTCAAAGAGATGATGATAAGAAAGAAACAGTTGCCGAACGGATAAAGGTTTATATTAAAAATACTAAACCTTTGATTGATTACTATGAGGAGAAAAATTTAATATTAAATGTAAACGGGAATCAATCTATAGAAAAAGTTTCTGAAGAAGTGATAAAAGGTTTAAGTTAAATTAAGGAAGGCAAATGTCTTTCTTCATTTCCCTAGACTGCTCCCGTAAAAAACACCAATAAAGAGGTGAATTTAATGGAATTTACCAATGACATAACTATTGGTCAATTAGTTAAGTCAAGAGCTGGTCGTGATAAGGGTAATATATTTATAGTTATGGACATAATTGATGATAAACATATATTGATAGTTGATGGCGATTTGCGAAAATTAGATAAGCCTAAAAAGAAAAAAGTTAAACACTTAATTGTTTATAATACTGTAATAACTGATTTTAAGAAAAAAACAGATGAAGGTATAAAGATAAACAATGGCTATATACGGAAATTGTTAGAACCTTTCAATAAAAATACCTTTTAAGAGGAGGTTCGATAATTTAATGTCTAAAAAAGATATAATTGAGGTAGAAGGTGTTGTTCTGGAAGCTCTACCAAATGCTATATTTAAGGTGGAATTAGAGAATGGGCATGAAGTTCTTGCTCATATATCTGGAAAGTTAAGAATGAATTATATAAAAATACTTCCTGGGGACAAAGTAACATTAGAACTATCACCTTATGATTTGACTAGAGGCAGAATAACTTGGAGAAAAAAGTAGTAGCATGGAGGGATAATTATGAAGGTGAGACCATCAGTAAAGAAAATATGCGAAAAGTGTAAAGTCATAAGAAGAAAAGGCAAAGTGATGGTAATTTGTGAAAACCCAAAACATAAGCAAAGACAAGGATAACTATAAAAGACAGATATAAACTGAATGTACTATAGGAGGTGTAAGAACTAATGGCTAGAATTTCAGGTGTTGACTTACCTAGAAATAAAAGAGTAGAAGTTGGGCTAACTTATATATACGGTATAGGTAGATCAAGGTCTAATGAGATATTGAAGAAGGCTGGAGTAGATCCAGATACTAAAATAAAGGATTTAACAGAATCAGAATTATCAACTTTAAGATCAATTATTGACGAATATCCTGTAGAAGGAGATTTAAGAAGAGAAGTTTCTCTTAACTTAAAGAGATTAAAAGAAATTAATTGTTATAGAGGAGTAAGACATAAAAGAGGCTTACCAGTTAGGGGTCAAAGAACAAAGACTAATGCTAGGACTAGAAAAGGCCCAAAAACAGCAGCAGGTAAGAAGAGCAGAAAGTAGAAAAGGAGGGATATTATTATGGCGAAAAAAAATGCTAAAGGCCGTGGAACTACTCGTGTAAGAAGAAGAGAACGTAAGAATATAGAGAGAGGTCAAGCTTATGTAAACTCTACTTTTAATAATACTATGGTAACATTGACTGATACCCAAGGGAATGTATTATCCTGGGCAAGTGCTGGACAATTAGGATTTAGAGGCTCAAGAAAATCCACTCCTTTTGCAGCACAACAAGCAGCAGAAGAAGCAGCAAAAAAAGCAATGGAACATGGATTGCAAACTGTAGAAGTTTATGTAAAAGGACCTGGTGCTGGAAGAGAAGCAGCAATTAGATCCCTTCAAGCAACAGGTTTAGAAGTGAGTTTAATTAAAGATGAAACTCCAATACCACATAATGGATGTAGACCACCAAAGCGTAGAAGAGTTTAATATAGAATATATAGGAGGTGTTAATTTATGGCGAGATATACAGGTCCCGTATGTAGATTATGTCGTAGAGAAGGTCAAAAGTTATACCTTAAAGGTGATAAATGTTATACAGATAAATGTCCTGTGTCAAAAAGAAATTATGCACCAGGACAACATGGAAATTCAAGAAGAAAACTTACTGAATATGGATTACAGTTAAGAGAAAAACAAAAAGTTCGTAGAGTTTATGGAATACAAGAAAATAAAATGAGACAATATTTTATAATGGCTGATAGAATGAAAGGAATTACAGGTGAAAACCTATTAAAATTATTAGAACTTAGATTAGATAATGTTGTTTATAGAATGGGCTTTGCAAGTTCAAGGGCAGAGGCTAGACAAATTGTTACTCATGGCCATTTGAGGGTAAATGGTAAAAAAGTTGATATTCCTTCTTATATAACAAAAGCAGGTGACGTTATAGAAGTGAAGGAAAAGAGTAAAAATAGTCCTAAGTTTAAGGAAATGGTAGAAAACCATGGAGGAAATACTGCTACTTGGTTAGAAGTAAATCCTAATGAATTAAAGGGTAAAATTGTAACTGAGCCAACTAGAGAAGATATTGATATTCCAATAGAAGAACACTTAATCGTTGAGTTGTACTCTAAGTAGATTATATATTGCTTATTAATGGTGAATCATTTGCCCTCATCAATAGAAAATATATAAGTAATCAAGGAGGGTTATTATTAAATGATAGAGATTGAAAAGCCGAGAATTGAAGTTTTAGAATTAAGCGAAGATAACACTTATGGAAAATTTATGGTGGAACCTTTAGAACGAGGTTATGGAACGACACTAGGCAATTGTTTAAGAAGAGTATTACTATCTTCTTTACCTGGTGCAGCAGTATCCTCTGTAAAAATTCAAGGGGTTTTGCATGAGTTCTCTACAGTTCCGGGCATACTAGAAGATGTACCAGAAATTATCTTAAACTTAAAAGAGATTTCTGCTAGAACTTATTCAGATGAACCAGTAATATTGAGAATAGAAGCTGAAGGTCCAACAGAGGTAAAAGCAGGTGACATCATTACTGGACCAGATGTGGAGATACTGAATGAAGATTTGCATATAGCTACTATTAATGAAGAGGGATCTTTATATATAGAAATGGAAATGAACAAAGGTAGAGGCTATGTAACTGCAGAAAGAAATAAAAAAGAAGAACAACCAATTGGGGTAATCCCAATAGATTCTATCTTTACTCCTGTTGAAAAAGTTAATTTTTATGTTGATAATACGAGAGTAGGTCAAAGAACTGATTATGATAGATTAGTTTTAGAAGTGTGGACAAATGGTACTATGACACCAGATGAAGCCACTTCTTTAGGTTCTAAAATCTTGACAGAACATCTAAACTTGTTCATTGGTTTAACAGATCATGTGGAAGATGTAGAAATAATGGTAGAAAAAGAAGAAGATAAAAAAGAAAAAGTATTAGAGATGGCTGTAGAAGAATTAGACTTGTCTGTTAGAAGCTACAATTGTCTAAAAAGAGCAGGAATAGATACAGTTGAAGAATTAATACAAAGAACAGAAGAAGATATGATGAAGGTTCGAAACTTAGGTAAGAAATCCCTTGAAGAAGTACAAAGTAAATTGGCTGAATTAGATTTAGGTTTAAAGAAAAATGATGAGTAACAATGGGCAAAGGAGGGATAATGTATGACACAATTGAGAAAACTTGGTCGTCGCACTGATCATAGGAAAGCAATGTTAAGAAACCAAGTAACTAGTCTATTAGAGCATGGTAAAATAGAAACTACTGTTACGAAGGCAAAAGAAACGAAGAGAATGACAGACAAAATGATTACCCTTGCAAAACGAGGAGATGTTCATGCTAGACGTCAAGTTTTAGCTTATTTATATAATGAAGATGTAGTGAAGAAATTATTTGATGAAATTGCACCTAACTATGAAGATAGAAATGGTGGTTATACAAGGATAATGAGAATAGGCCCTCGTAGAGGAGACGGAGCAGAATTAGCCATTATTGAATTAGTATAGAAGAAAGTGAGGGATTAAGTTCTAAGACTTAGTCCCTTTTATAATTATAAAAATAATGAGGGATGGTAAATGGTCAAAGAAATGATAAAAATGGACAAAGTAACCTTTAGATACAAATCTTTTGGTGAAGATGAACTTTTGGCTGTAGATAATGTCTCTCTATCTATTAAGGAAGGGGAATTTATTGCAATATTAGGACATAATGGCTCCGGGAAGTCCACTATTGCAAAACTAATGAATGGGCTCCTTATACCTGTAGAAGGGAAAGTTTATGTAGACAATATGGACACAGAAGAAGAGGATAAAATTTGGGATATTAGGCAGAAGGCTGGAATGGTCTTCCAAAATCCAGATAATCAGATAGTGGCAACAATTGTAGAGGAAGATGTAGCTTTTGGTCCAGAAAACCAAGGTATTCCTCCAAAGGAAATAAGAAAAAGAGTAGATGAAGCCTTAGAAATTGTAGAAATGAGTAGTTATAAAAAACATGCACCACATTTATTATCTGGTGGACAAAAACAGAGAGTGGCAATTGCTGGTATATTAGCTATGGAGCCAGATTGTATAATATTTGATGAGCCAACTGCTATGTTAGACCCTGTTGGTAGAAAAGAAGTTATGAAGACTATTAAAAAACTTAATGAAGTAGAAAATAAAACTATAGTTCATATAACCCATTATATGGACGAGGCTGTAGAGGCTGATAGAATATTAGTTATGGAAGAAGGCCAAATTATTTTAGAAGGAACTCCCAAAGAAATATTTAGCCAAGTAGAAAAAGTAAAAGAATTAGGACTAGATGTACCCCAAGTTACTGAATTAGCCTATGAATTAAGAAAAGAAGGTATAGATGTGCCAAAAGATATATTGGCAATTGATGAATTGGTGATGGCATTATGATAGTTAAAACGAAAGATTTAAATTATATATACAATCCAGGAACTCCCTTTGAAATAAAAGCTTTGGATAATATTAATTTAGAAATTGGAAAAGGAGAGTTCATAGGACTTATTGGTCATACAGGCTCAGGTAAATCTACCCTTGTACAGCATTTAAATGGACTTATAAAACCTACTAAAGGAAAGATAATTATAGGAGATACTGACATAACATCGAAGGATGCGAATTTAAAAGAAATAAGGCAAAAAGTTGGATTAGTATTTCAATATCCAGAACATCAATTATTTGAAGAAACAGTATATGAAGATATAGCATTTGGGCCTAAAAATTTAGGATTAGACAAATATGAAATTGAAGCTAGAGTAAGGGATGCCATGAGCTTTACAGGATTAGATTTTGAAAGATTGAAAGATCGTTCTCCTTTTGAATTAAGTGGTGGTCAGAAAAGAAGAGTGGCTATAGCAGGGGTCTTGGCCATGAAACCAGAGGTTTTAATATTAGATGAGCCTACTGCAGGTTTGGACCCAAGAGGAAGAGATGAAATATTAGAGGGAATTCAAAAAGTATATGAAAGAGAAGGAACAACTATAATTTTAGTATCTCATAGTATGGAAGATATTGCAAAATTAGTAAATCGTATTATTGTAATGGACAAGGGAAAAATAAAAATGGATGGAGAACCAAGAAGAATTTTTAAGCATTCGGAAGAATTGGAGTCCATAGGTTTAGATATACCTCAAGTAACTCAGTTTATGAAAAAGTATAAAAACAAGGGTAATTTAATACGAGATGATATCTTAACAGTAGAGGAAGCAAAAGAGGAATTATTAAAGTATTTAAGGAGAAATGCCAATGATTAAAGATATTACTATAGGTCAATACTTCCCAGGTGACACAATAGTTCACAGGTTAGATCCTAGGGTAAAAATTATAATAATATTTATGTTTATAATTTCACTTTTTTTTATTAAGAATTTTTATCCTTATATTTTAATATTATTTTTCCTAATACTTGCAATTAAATTGTCTAAGGTACCTATTAACTATGTACTAAAGGGTTTAAAGCCTTTAATGGCTATAATAACTATTACTTTTTTAATAAATGTATTTATGACCAAAGGAGTTGTTCTATTTGAAATAGGTCCTTTAACTATAACAGAAGAAGGCTTATCTCATGGAATATTTATGGCACTAAGATTGATTTTCTTAGTAACTGGTACTTCTTTATTAACTTTAACTACATCGCCAATATTGTTAACAGATGGTATTGAAAAGCTACTATCACCTTTTAAAGTAATAGGCTTACCAGCTCATGAATTAGCTATGATGATGACTATAGCTTTAAGGTTTATTCCTACATTGTTAGAAGAAACAGATAAGATTATGAAAGCACAAATGGCAAGGGGTGCAGACTTTGAAAGTGGGAATATTATTAATAGGGCTAAAAATTTAGTGCCTTTATTAGTACCTTTATTTGTTAACTCCTTTAGAAGGGCAGATGAGTTAGCTATGGCGATGGAAGCAAGATGTTATAGAGGAGGAGACAATAGAACAAGGCTTAATGAGTTAAAGATGGTTAGGAAAGATTATATTGCATTAGTAATAAGTGGAACATTTTTTCTTTTTATAGCTATTGGTAGTAAAAAACTTATATTTGGAGGAAACGTTTTGTGAAAATAGTATATGTATTGACATTGATAAATACATGTATTAGAATATAAAGGAGTATTTGAAAAACCCCGGAATTTTCATATATACTTACTGTTGTAATAAGGAGGGAAAAAAGATGAAATCTTACATGCCTAATATAGATGATGTTGAAAGAAAGTGGTATGTTGTTGATGCAGAAGGAAAAGTTTTAGGTAGATTAGCAAGTGAAGTGGCTATGATTTTAAGAGGGAAACATAAGCCAATTTATACACCTTACGCAGATACAGGAGATAATGTAATAATAGTTAATGCTGAGAAAGTTGTTTTAACTGGTAAAAAACTAGAACAAAAGCATTATAGGTACCATACGGGACATCCAGGTGGATTAAAAGAAGTTCCTTATGAAAGATTAATGGAAAGAAATCCTGAAAAGGCTATTGAATTAGCAGTAAAGGGGATGCTTCCAAAGAATAGATTAGGAAGAAAAATGATTAAGAAGTTGAAAGTATATAGTGGACCTGAACATAAACACGAAGCTCAAGAGCCAGAAGTTTATGAATTTTAACATTTATGAAAGGAGGGCTATAATTGGATAAGGTAGAATTTTGGGGTACAGGAAGAAGAAAAACCTCTATAGCTAGAGTAAAATTACTTCCTGGATCTGGAGAGATAATTATAAATAATGAAAATATTGACGATTATTTCGATTATGATACGTTAAAAGTAATTGTTAGAGAACCATTAGAAATAACTGATACATTAGATAAATATAATGTGTACGTTAATGTACAAGGTGGAGGGTTTACTGGTCAAGCAGGAGCAATTAGACATGGTATTGCAAGAGCATTATTAGATGCAGAAGAAGACTCAAGGCCTGTACTTAAAAAAGCTGGTTTCTTAACAAGAGATCCTAGAATGAAAGAAAGAAAGAAATATGGCTTGAAAAAGGCAAGAAAAGCACCACAATTCTCAAAGAGATAATATATATAAAAATTGTAAACAGAATACAAAAGATAAAATTAAAACACTGGATAAAACCAGTGTTTGTTTTTTTGTCTAAAAATAGTAATACGGACAAGTTCTCTATTAATATAAATTATACGTATAGGAGGGGGATTAAATGAGAGTAATATTTATTAGTAAGAAAACATTATACATATTATTAGTCACTATAGTCATAATTATATTATTATTCTATATTTTAATCAGCATAAGGTATATGGCTATAACCTCTTTCTTAACTGGAGGTAAAAAGGTTATAGGTATTGATCCTGGTCATGGAGGAGTTGATCCTGGGGCTATTGGAGTAAGTGGAACTAGAGAAGCTGAAATCAATCTAAGCATAGCTTTAAAACTAAAAGAGTTAATAGAGAAAGATGGTGAAATAGTTATAATAACCAGGGAAGGAGAAGAAGGACTTTATACAAATAAATCAAAAACTTTAAAAGAAAAGAAGACAGAAGACTTAAAAAACAGAAAGAAGATAGTTGAAAAGGGACATTGTGATTTATTATTAACAATACATTTAAATAGTTTTTCCGATTCTAGGTATCATGGAGCCCAAACATTTTATAAAAAAGATTGTGAAGAAAGTAAAAAAATAGCTTATATAGTTCAGAAAGAATTAAAAAATTTGCTTAATGAAGACAATAATAGGGTACCACAAGAAAGAGAGGAAGTATTTTTAATAAATGAAATAGAAATGCCTGCCATATTGATAGAATGTGGATTTTTATCTAATCCTGAAGAAGAGAAGTTATTGAATTCTGAGGAATATCAACAAAAAGTAGCAAAGGCAATATATTTAGGGATTTTAAAGTATTATGAAGAGATAGGAGAAAGTTAAAATATAAAATTTTGCTAAAAGGACTATTAATTTTGTGTAAAAAGATATATAATGTATATGTGAAGTAAATAACAAACTTCAAAATTGTGAGTCTATTAACAAATCTTGCATTTTTAGTAGTGTTTTTATATAATCATGTTGATGGCTATTTAAAATTTAGAAAGGAGTGTGTGTTATGGGACAAAAAAAGACTCCACTTTATGATGAGCATGTTAAACTTGGAGGTAAAGTTGTTGATTTTGCAGGATGGGCTCTTCCTGTACAATATGAAGGCCTAATTGCAGAGCATGAGGCAGTTCGTACAAAGGCTGGTATTTTTGACGTATCACATATGGGAGAAGTTGTGGTTAAAGGTGAAGAGGCACTAGATTATTTACAGTACTTACTTACTAATGATATTAGTAAGCTAGAGGATAACCAAATACTCTATACATTTATGTGTTATCCAGATGGAGGAGTAGTAGACGACTTTTTAGTTTATAAATACTCCGATGAAGAATACTTATTAGTTGTGAATGCGGCAAATACTGATAAAGACTTTAAATGGATGATTGACAACAAAAAAGATTTCAATATTATTATTGAAAACATTTCTGACAGCATTGGTGAAGTAGCTATTCAAGGGCCTAATTCAGAGAAAATATTGCAAAGGTTAACAGACACAGATTTATCTAAGTTAAAACCATTTAGAATTGTCAGAAATGTAAAAATTGCAGGTGTAGAAGCTATGGTTTCTAGAAATGGTTATACTGGAGAAGATGGCTTCGAAATTTACACTGATAAAGACGATATAGTAGAAGTATGGAGAAAACTTCTAGAAGTAGGAGAAGAAGATGGCTTAGTGCCTGCAGGATTAGGGGCAAGAGATACATTAAGATTTGAAGCTGGTCTTCCGCTATATGGTAATGAAATATCCAAAGATATAACTCCATTAGAAGGCTCCTTAGGTTTCTTTGTTAAATTAAATAAGGAAGAGGATTTCATAGGAAAAGAAGCTTTGAAAAAACAAAAAGAAGAAGGCTTAACTAGAAAAGTGGTTGGATTTGAGCTTAAGGGTAGAGGTATACCAAGAGAAGGCTATGAAGTTCAAAAAGATGGTAAGAAGATAGGTCATGTAACTACTGGATATAGAACACCCACTCTAAAGAAAAGTATAGGAATGGCACTTATAGATATTGATGAAACTGAAAAAGGAAATACAGTTGATATAATGGTTAGAAAAAGACCAGTAGAGGCAGAAATAATTAATAAAGCTTTTTATAAAAGATAAGATAGACTTAAATATTAACATAAAAAAATAAATATATATTTTGAATGGGAGGTAAAATTATGAAAGTTTTAGAAGGATTACTTTATACTGAGGATCATGAATGGATAAAAATTGATGGTGATGAAGCAACAATAGGATTAGCAGATTATGCTCAAGATGCTTTAGGAGATATTGTATATGTAGAATTACCTGAAGAAGAAGAAGAATTTGATGCAGAAGAAGCTCTTGGAGCAGTAGAATCAGTAAAGGCAGCATCTGATATATTTATGCCAGTAGGTGGAGAAATTATTGAAATAAATGAAGATTTATTAGATGAACCAGCTTTATTAAACGAAGATCCTTATGAAAACTGGATCGTTAAAATTAAGGTTGAAGACAAAAGTGAATTAGATAATTTAATGTCAAGCGAGGATTATAAGAAGTTTTTAGATGAGGAGGCTTAAATATGTATCCCTACATTCCACATACTGATGAAGATATAAAGAAAATGTTAGAAGTTGTAGGTGTAGATACAGTTGATGATTTATTTAAAGATATAAATTCTGATTTGCAACTAAATAGAGATTTAGAACTAAAAGAATCTATGTCAGAGCTAGAA
>NFYZ01003973.1_pt1 | contig 16637 bp, 15 predicted proteins | sample 1092561 | NCBI WGS metagenome assembly NFYZ01 (sample SAMN03609887, study PRJNA323583) | gut metagenome | isolation source: feces | host: Rattus norvegicus | place: Malaysia | collected 2013 | reverse complement strand
TCTAGTTCAAAAGCAATTTTTAACTTTGTCCCTACTCCATCAGTTCCAGAGACTAAAACAGGTTCTTCATAATCTTCATTATTCAGTTGAAATAAACCAGCAAATCCACCAACATCCCTAAGGACTCCTTCTGTATAAGTTTCCTTCACAATATTTTTTATTAAAGAAACCTGTTTATATCCTGCCTCTTTATCTACTCCCGAATTTTTATAAGTTAGCTTCATTCCTTTCTCCCTCCTTTATATTCATAGGATAAATATTATTGAAACAGCCAGTACAAAATACATCATCATTTCCTGCCCCTTTTATAAGGCCTTCTAAGGATAAGAATGCCAAAGAATCTGCACCAATAATTTCCCTAATTTCTTCTACTGATTTTTCAGAAGCTATTAATTGTTTTCTTTTGGAAGTATCTAGTCCAAAAAAACAAGGATATTTTACTGGTGGTGAGCTTATCCGAACATGTACTTCTTTTGCTCCAGCATCTTTTATCATTTTTACAGTCTGTTTAATGGTGGTTCCCCTAACTATAGAATCATCTACAAGCACTACTTTTTTTCTTTTTACATTTTCATCTAAAACATTTAATTTTATCTTTACTCCTTGTTCTCTTAACTCCTGAGTTGGCTGGATGAAAGTTCTTCCTACATATCTATTTTTTATTAATCCTTCATCATAAGGCATCCTGGAAGATTCTGCATAACCAATAGCTGCTACTGTACCAGAATCAGGAGCTGATATTACTATATCTCCATCTGCTGGACTTTCCTTAGCTAAAATTCTTCCTGCTTCTCTTCTAGCTAAATATATACTTCTTCCATCAATCTTACTATCAGGTCTTGCAAAGTATATAAATTCAAAGAGACACATTTTCTTTGGCTTTGTATCATCAAATTTAATACTCTTTAATCCATCTTCATTTATTACAACTATTTCTCCAGGTTCTACATCTCGTATTAATTTGGCTCCCATTGTGTCAAAAGCACAAGTTTCTGATGAAAGAACATAATCATTACCTAATCTTCCTATAGATAAAGGTTTCATGCCATAAGGATCTCTCACACCTATTAATTTATCTGTAGTCATAATAACTAAGGTATAAGAGCCTTTTATAGTTTCTAAGGCTTTAATAACAGCTTCTTCTATATCGTCTTTATGGTACCTAGCTATTAAATTGGCCATTACTTCTGAATCTGTATTAGATTGAAATATGACTCCCTTATCTTCTAATCCATCTCTAATTTCTTTTGCATTAACTATATTTCCATCATTGGCCAAGGCTAGAGCCCCTTTCTTATATCCAATTACTAAGGGCTCTACATTGGCAGTAATATTTTCAATAGTATCTGAGCTTCTTACATGGCCTATACCTATATTTCCTCTTAATCTATCTAAAGTTTCATTATTATAAGCCTCATGGACTAAACCAAATTCCTTTGTATAATCAACAAAGCCATTATTATTTACAGCCATTCCAGTGCTTTCTTGTCCCCTATGTTGCAGAGCATATAAACCATAATATATTTTTTTGGAAATATTCTTTTCTTCCTTTGTATATAAACCTATTATTCCGCTCATTTTTTCACTCCTGTAAAATAGCTTTTTATACTTCCTCATCCATTTTGTCAACATTTAAAGCCATTTCTTTTTTATAATCTTTTAGCTTTTCTTTCAACTCTGGATATTTTAGTGAAAGAATTTGTACTGCTAAAAGTCCAGCATTCTCCCCTCCATTTATTGCTACAGTAGCTACTGGCACTCCCTTTGGCATTTGAACTGTAGATAAAAGAGAATCCATTCCATCCATAGTTGAAGATTTAATTGGAACACCTATAACAGGTAAAGTAGTAATTCCTGCCAATACCCCTGCTAAATGAGCAGCTTTCCCTGCTAAAGCAATAATTACTTCTATACCATTTTCCTCTGCCTTTTCTGCAAATTCTATAGCTTTATAAGGTGTTCTATGAGCTGAAATAACCCTTAATTCTATTTCAATTTGAAACTTTTCTAATATATCAACTACTTTATCTCCTATTTCCTTATCCGATATACTTCCCATTACAATAGCAACTTTCACAATATCCCTCCTATTTAAAATAATTAATTCCTGATTCAAATATCTTTTGTTCTCCATTACCTTTTACATTTTTATAAAGATTTTCATCTACTCTATCGGAACTAGCCATTTTCCCTAGTACTTTGCCATCTAGACTAGTTATACTTTCTATAGCAGCCACAGAATTTGTCGGGTCAAAGTCAACATATTGAGTAGCTATTTGCCCGTTTTTAATTAATTCTTCAATAGTTTCCTTGTCCCCAACTACTCTACCTTCTTTAGTTGATAATGGTAACATATGAATATCCCCTACCTTTACATTGTTAAACCAAGGTGATAAATTAGATACAACCTTTGTTTTTACCATTGTAGATATATGTTGACCTAATGGATTATAAGTTATATTTAGCCCCTTTTCATCTAAATCTTTTATTTCTTCATAAGGTAGAAGTCCTGACTTTATCAATCCTTGGAATCCATTACCTATTCCTAAAACTAATCCATCTTTATTATTTAATAAATCCATTACTGCATCTTTAACCCATAGATTTTTCAATACAATAGATATGAACTTTCCTCCACCTTCTGGTTCATCTCCTAAAACTGTGCCATCAGATAAACCAAGTATTTGACATTCTTTAATCTTTTTGGCTAATTCTTTATATGAGTTTTCTATATTATCTTCTGTCAATGTTCTAAATATAAAGGTTTCTACTATTCCACCAGTTTTTTCAAATTTCTCTGCCATATCGTATTCTCCATGAGTTCCATTAAATATTGGAATCAATACTCTAGGTTTAGCTACTTTAATATTAGATTTTTTCTTAGAAGCTTCAATATATTTAATAGGTTTTATCTTTTCTTTGCTACCTTTATTTACTGGAAATACATTTTCTAAAGGTTCTTCCCATTTATCTATTAAATTTCCTATAGAAATCTTTTCTCCTAGTATTTCAATACATTGTTCTTCTACAGTCCTACCTAATAATTTATAATCTATATCTTTTAATAATTCTTCTGTATCTCCATTTATCTCTACTACTATTGAGCCGTATTTAGGTAGGAATAATTCTTCTCCAGCTATATTTGAATTAAATTTCATTCCCATTTTATTTCCAAAACTCATTTCACTTATAGTTCTAGCTAGGCCACCAAATTTAATAGTGGAAGCAGATATTATTTTTCCTTCATCAATTAATTCTTTTATCTTTCCATAATTTCTTTTCAGCTGTTCAAAATCTACCATACCTTTTTCATCTATATCTAAAGGAATTAATACTACATCATTATTAATTTCTTTAAATTCAGGAGATATTATATTTTCAACCTTATCGGTAGTAACTGCAAAAGATATTAATGTAGGTGGCACATCTATATCTTTAAAAGTACCGGACATACTGTCCTTTCCACCAATACTTGGTATGTCTAAATTTTTCATTACAGAATAAACTCCTAATAAGGCAGAGAAAGGTTTCCCCCATTTCTTCTTATCCTCACCTATTCTTTCAAAATACTCTTGGAAAGTTAATCTTACTTTTCTAAAATCTCCACCTATTGCTGTTACCTTTGCTAAAGATTCTATAACTGCATACATTCCTCCATGGAATGGACTCCATTTAGAAATCTTCGGATCAAAACCATAGGTCATAATAGAACAGGTATTAGTATCTCCTTTTAATACTGGAATTTTTGCTACCATTCCTTCAGCAGGAGTCAATCTATATTTTCCTCCTACTGGCATAAGAACTGTACCACTGCCTACTGTATGGTCAAATTTTTTTACTAAACCTTTTTGACTAGAAGTATTTAATTGATTTATATTGTTCATCCAGTTTTCTTTTATATTTTTACTTTCTATATGTTCTGGTTCCCTATGGAAATAATTCTCTTCTTCTTGTTTTTCTACATATACATTTATCTTTTTTCTTATTCCATTGGTGTCTAAAAACCTTCTTGAAATATCTACTATAGGTTCATTTCCCCATACCATAGTTAATCTATTATTATCTCTAACTTCTGCTACTAATGTAGTTTCTAAATCTTCTTTTTCCGCTAATTCAATAAATTTATCTAAATTTTCTTCTTCTATAACTACTGCCATTCTCTCTTGAGATTCTGATAATGCTATTTCCGTTCCATTTAATCCTGGATATTTTAAAGGTACTTTATCTAAATCTATAAATAACCCATCAGCTAATTCCCCTATAGCTACAGAAACTCCTCCTGCACCAAAATCATTACATTTTTTAATCATAGTGCTTACTTCTTCATTTCTAAACATCCTTAATATTTTTCTCTCCAGTAGTGGATTTCCTTTCTGTACTTCTGCACCACCAGTTTCTAAGGATTCTTCTGTATGTTCTTTAGATGAACCTACGGCTCCACCTAAGCCATCCTTACCTGTTCTCCCTCCTACTAAGAGTATTAAATCTCCAGGTTCTGAAGATTCTCTCCTTACATTTTTCTTTGGTGCTGCTGCTACTAAGGCTCCTACTTCCATTCTTTTTGCTATATAGCCTTCATCATATATTTCCCTTACATAACCTGTAGGTACACCTATTTGATTTCCATAGGAACTATAACCTTCCATAGCTTTTTGAGTAATCTTTCTTTGAGGTAATTTTCCTTCTAAAGTATCTTCGAAACTTTGTCTTGGATCGCCAGCACCTGTAATCCTCATAGCTTGATATACATAGGATCTACCAGATAAAGGGTCTCTAATACATCCACCAAGACAGGTTGCTGCTCCACCAAAAGGCTCTATTTCTGTAGGATGATTATGAGTTTCATTTTTAAACATTAAAAGCCATTTCTCATTTTCCCCATCTATATCTACATCTATTTCTATACTTGCTGCATTTATTTCTTCTGACTCTTCTTTATCTTCTAATAAGCCTTTTTTCTTTATTTCCTTCATATTTACAGTGGCTAAATCCATTAAGGACATTGGTTTCTCTTTATCTTCATAGACATAATTCCTTGATTGGATATAGTCTTTAAGAGCTTCTTCTAATATAGATTTATATATACTTTCTTCAATTTCTATATCTAATATTTCTGTATTAAAAGTAGTATGTCTACAGTGATCTGACCAATAGGTATCTATAACTTTTATTTCTGTAATACTTGGATCTCTTTCTTCTTCTTCCTTAAAATATTTTTGACAGTATACTAAATCTTCACCATCCATAGCTATGCCATAATTTTCTTTCATTTTTAATATTTCATTTTGAGACATATTTATAAAATTATCTATGATTTCAACTTCATCAGTAGTTTCTTCTCTTTCTTCATAGGTGAATGATTCTATATCTACTTCTCTCATTTCCACTGGGTTAATATAATAATTTTTTATTTTATTTAATTCTTCTCCATTTATTCCTTTAAACACTAATATTTTAGAGCTTTTAACTAATATATCTTTCTTTCCTAATAATGCATTTACACATTGGATGGCTGAATCATCCCTCTGGTTATATTGTCCTGGAACAATTTCAACTCTAAAATATTTTTCAGTATTATCAATTGGAAGGTTTCTTTCATATACATTATCTAAATTTCTTTCTGATAAAACTTCTTTTACTATCCGACTATAATCTTCACAGAAAGCATTAATTATGTCATAAACATTAATAACTCTTACCTTTTCTAAAGATTTAATCTTAAGATAATCCTTAAAGTCTTTGTACAAATTATCTGCTTCTACATCAAATTCATCTTTCTTTTCCACAAATACTCTTCTGTATTCCAAAATAAACCCTCCTAAAAATTATTAAGCCCAGTCAGGTAGGCTAAGCGAAACCTACCCGACTGGGCTTTTCTCCCTTCGGTGTAATACTTAAATCAAGTATTTGTACCGCTTGGACCAGACAAGATAATAATCTTCGGAACCCTAGGTACACTTTCACTCATAGTTAAATGATTTATGGTCATTTAGTAGAAACTTCTCAACCTTATTTTGAGAACTATATGAGTTTTTATTCTTATTTTCTATCTTTATAGTATCAATAATTTATTTTAATGTCAACGAAATATTAAATTTTATTTTTATCGTTTACTATATAGTAAACAATGGACAGTTAATATGGTATAATGTTTATAAGCTTTTATGTTAAAAGCCTATAATTTCACAGACATCGACAAAAGACGTGATTTTTTTGAACTTTGGCATGTTTTGGATATAATATTGTGATATAATATAAAGTAAGAAATAAATATAAAATATAATATTAAATAAATTCCAATCTAATACAATAAAAAATAATAAATATTCACTCAATGGACAAGTCACTATATCAAATATATTAATGCCAATTATTTACTATCCAAAAGTAAAATTCTCATTAATATTTAGTAAAATACATATTTAAAGGGGGCATGGAAAGTAGCAGCCTCTTTAACAACTAGCTATAGTCTATGACTGCTACTCATTACTTATGAACTATTCCCATTACATATCTATTTTAAAAGTAAAATTAAAAGATTATTTTGATGTCTACGAAAACTATGAAATGGACAACTATATCCTACCCTTAGTAGCAAAATCCGTTATACGAAATGAAAGATATGCTTTTAGTAAAAAATTTGTTTTAGATGCCTATGAAAACTTTGAATACTCTTTTATTTATTGCAGTGAAGCAAACGTTAACAATATAAAAATATTAGATTTTATCAATTTATTAAAATCTAATATTGATACAATAGTAGATCCTAATGAAGAACATATGTCTAGTTCCATTAACGGTATTTACATAAGTAATACAGGCTTTAGTCAAGAGGCAATTAGGGTAGTAGAAAAATTTAAATTTCGTAAAAATTTCTTTTTTGGACTTAGAGGTTGGTGTGATATATCCCTTGTTTTAGTAGACTTAAGTAAAAGAGAAGTATATACAAATAAACAAGGAAAAAACTTAAAAGATTTCTATAAATCAATTCTAAAAAGTTAAATCCCCTTCTATCAACTAAGAGATAAATAATTAATTGGACAAAAACAAAATATTTTACAATATATTTTGTTTAAATAAAAATAGGAAGGAGAATATTTATGAATTCTATTTGGCTTATCCTTGTTGGCATTGTGTTATTTATTATTGCTTACAGAACCTATGGTTCCTATCTTTCTAAAGAATTGGGGGTAGACGATAATAGAAAAACTCCTGCTCACACTAAAAGAGATGGAGTTGACTATGTACCTGCTAAGGCTCCAGTAGTACTAGGACACCATTTTTCATCTATAGCAGGGGCTGGTCCAATTGTAGGTCCTATATCTGCAGCAGTTTTTGGTTGGTTACCAGTTATGCTTTGGATTATAATTGGTGGAATATTTTTTGGTGGAGTTCATGATTATGGTTCTTTATTTGCATCTATTAGACATGATGGTAATTCTATAGGAGAAATAATAGGAGATAATGTAGGAAAAAAAGGTAAGAAATTATTTTCTATTTTCTCTTGGCTTACACTTTTACTAATTATTGCAGCTTTCACTAATATTACTGCTAATACCTTTGTAGAAGTTCCATCAGCAGCAACTTCCTCTTTATTGTTTATAGTTTTAGCAATAATATTTGGATTTTTAATTTATAGGAAGAACCTTCCTTTAGCATCTACTACAATAATAGGTGTAATATTACTATTTATATCTATATGGATCGGGATGAAATTTCCATTATCAATTTCTAAAGGAGCTTGGATATTCATATTATTAGGCTATATTTTTATTGCTAGTATTGCTCCTGTTTGGTTATTGTTACAACCAAGGGATTACTTATGTTCTTTCTTGCTATATGCTCTAGCTATTGGTGGTATATTAGGAATATTCATCGCTAGACCAAGTTTAGAACTAGAACCTTTTGTAGCTTTTAACCCAGGTAATAATCCTATGTTTCCAATGCTATTTGTTACTGTAGCTTGTGGAGCTATATCTGGTTTTCACTCTTTAGTTGCATCAGGTACTACTTCAAAACAATTAGATAAAGAAAGTGATGCAAAACTAGTTGGTTATGGTGGTATGCTAATTGAATGTATAATAGCTATAATAGCCATAATTACAGCAGGATATATTACTAAGGGTGAATTTACTAATTTACTTAATGATGGTGGTCCAGTTAATGTTTTCTCTAATGGAATTGGAAACTTCATGGCTACCTTTGGAATTCCTTTAACTGTTGGAACAAGTTTTGCTGCCTTAGCAGTATCAGCTTTTGCCATGACTAGTTTAGACACTTCAACTAGATTAGCAAGATTTGTGTTCCAAGAATTCTTCGAAGAATATAAAGAAGAAGGAAAAGAATCTGCACTTACTAATCGTTATGTTGCTACTTTAATAACTGTTATACTTGCAGGAATCCTGGCTTTCAAAGGCTGGGACGCTGTATGGCCACTATTTGGTGCTGCCAATCAATTGTTGTCAGCATTAGCATTAATGGCTTTAGCAGTATGGCTTGCTCATTTAGGTAGAGATAATAAAATGTTTACAATACCAATGGTATTTATGTTTGCTGTAACCTTAGTAGCTTTACTAATTATTATTAAAAATAATATATCTGGTGGTGAACCAATATTAGTTATATTCTCCATACTATTATTTATACTTGCAATTATACTTCTAAATGAAGCAAAAGCCCATTTAACCAAAGAAAAAGAAAGAATTTAAAAGTAAATAAAATATAAAGCAATTAAGAACCTACCTTTTATTGGTAGGTTCTTATTTTCGAGAATATGTGGCAAATCTTTATATTTGCTGAAAAGCTTGTTCTAAATCCTCTATTATGTCATTTTTATCTTCTAAACCTACTGATATTCTTACCATAGATTCAGTTAAACCGAATTCTTCTAACTTTTCCCTAGGATATCCCCTGTGGGTCATAGCTGCCGGTACTTCTATTAAAGTTTCACAATCACCTAAACTAACAGCCAATTGAGCTAGTTTAACACTTTCCACAAATTTTATAGCATCCTTCAATCCACCTTCTACTTCAAAACTTATCATAGCTCCAAATCCGTTCATCTGCTCTTTTACTATATCATGACCTTTAAAAATCCTTCTAGCCCTGGATAATTAGCTACTTCCATAGCATTTTCCAGGTTTTTACCTGCACTACCTCCATGTATAGTTTTTGTATCGAAGCGATAATTTTTGTTATTCATATAATGACCTCCAGTATGCTGGTATTTAAAGTTCAACTATTGAATTATTACAATTACATTGGTCTTGATTTAATTCTTCCTTAAATACATTAATAAAAGCTTTAGTTACTTTTTCCTTATTTGTCTCTAATGCACCTTGGATATCATGTAATTTTATAACTTCAGTCATACCTGTACACCAATTTGAAATTATTCCTACTGTTGCATAACACATACCTAGTTCTTTTGCCAAAACTACCTCGGGTACGTTAGTCATACCTACTACATCACCACCTAAGTTTTTAAACATCTTAATCTCTTGGGCTGTTTCAAATCTTGGTCCCTCTGTACATACATAAACTGCATTTCCTACTATATATAATCCTTCTTTTTTAGCTATACTATAAAACTTTTCCTTTAAATTTGAACAATAAGGTTCAGACATATCTACATGTTTTACTGGTTCATCTCCACCTTCAAAAAAGGTCACTGGTCTAGTTTTTGTAAAATCTAAAAAGTCTCTTATTACAACAACATCACCTGGTTTATAATTTTCATTACATGAACCTACGGCAGCAGTAGCATAAACATATTTTACTCCGATTTCCTTCAAGGCCATTATATTAGCTCTATAATTTATTAAATGGGGAGGAACTGAATGATCCTTACCATGTCTAGCTAAGAAAACAATTTCCTCACCATCAATTTTTAAAATGTCTAATTCTACTTCTCCATATTTAGTTTCTACTCTTTTTTTAGAACTATCACTTCCTGCATCATAAACTCCTGTACCTCCAATTATAGCTTTTTTCATACTAAACACCTCACTATTTTAATTTCATTATATTAACCTTAAAAGGTGGTTTTACAATACCTTTTTCCGTTATTATTCCAGTTATATTCTCATTAGGCGTTACATCGAAGGCTGGATTGTAAACACCAATTCCTTCTGGAGCAATTCTAACACCATTTATATGAGTAACTTCCTCATGACTTCTTTCCTCTATTTCTATTTCCTTTCCTGTTTCAATATCAAAATCTATAGTAGTCGTTGGTGCTACTATATAGCAAGGGACATTATAGGCCTTAGCCACTACAGATAACATAAAGGTTCCAATTTTATTTGCAGTATCTCCATTTGACGCTATCCTATCAGCCCCAACTAATATAACGTCTATTTTCCCATCCCTTATTAAAGTTGCGGCTACATTATCTGCAATTAACTTAGCTGGAATTCCTTCTTGAACTAACTCCCAAGCAGTAAGTTTGCCTCCTTGTAATCTTGGTCTCGTCTCGTCTGCATATACAAATATATTTTTCCCAGTATAATGAGCTTCCCTAACTACCCCTAAAGCTGTACCATATTGAACAGTAGCAAGGGCTCCCGTATTACAATGAGTTAATATAGTATCTCCCTCTTTTATAATTTGATTTCCATATTTAGCCATAGTCTTATTTGTCTTAATATCTTCGTAATAAATATTATTTGCTTCATTAGCTATTTTCTCATATATATTTTCTACTTCTAAATCCTTGTTTTTTTCTATTAAATCTCTCATCCTCTTTATAGCCCACATAAGATTTACAGCTGTAGGTCTAGACTTATTCAATACATCTAATGCTTCATCTAACTTTTTTAAGAAAGTAACTTTATCATCATTAATAAATTCTTTAGCTGCTAAAACCACACCATAAGCTGCTGTTGCACCAATAGCTGGTGCACCACGTACTACCATATCCTTTATTGCAAAATCCACATCCTTATAAGTTCTACATTCAAAAACTTCATAAATAGTAGGAAGTTTTCTTTGATCAATTAAGTACAATACACCATCTTTATATTCAATAGTTCTTATTTCTTTCATAGTTTTTCCCCCTTGAACTTTTTATTAGAGATTCTCCCTTACTTGTTTTAGGATTTTCCAAATCCTTTCTTAATTTAATTTCATTTTTAAAATATAATCCTTTCATTGGCCACCTCTTTAAATCTAATAAAAACATTCAATTATTCTATTTATTTTAAATTTAAATATTTCTGGATAAAAATAACCATAGAAATAAAAAGTTGGTATTATTTCCGTTATTGCATATTCCACTTGTCTGATATCTTATAACTCACAATATCATTTATTGAAAATTCCGTCAATCTTTGCTTTATGACAAATGTTTTTTCACATATGATGTTAAAACATATTTATTTTGAACAATAAAATAAAACTAACAACTAATTCAAACTTATGAACAGTATATCAACCTAATGAATATAATTTAATAGCTACTACTATTTATCAAGAAAGGAGGATTATTGTGCCTTCAAGAGAGGATTATATTAGAGCATCTTTAGAACTTAACTTGTTCTTTGGAAGAATAATGAAAGAACATTTAATATTTATGGAAGTCGCCTTTATGCCCAAAAATAAGGAACATATTTTAGAGGCAGATAAACTTAAGGAAGAGATTGAAAATCTATTATTAGATGTTATTAAGTTATCCAATGGGGTAATAAGCCCAGAAGTCTTAAATTCTGAAGAATTAGTTACTCCTCTTACACTAGAATCTGAAAAAACAACTGAATTCTACACTGGCGTAGATATAAATACTAAGATTACAAAACTCGAATCTGAGTTAGAAAGCTTCGATCCCGATTTTCGCTTTACCCGTGAGCTAGAGCGAGAAGTCTACAGAATTAATGAAAGAGCTATTAATTTAGTTTCTAAGGTAATAAGATTTAAAGAAGACCTTATTGATGAAATATTAAACTGTAAAATATTTATAACTTTATACTTTTTATTCATAGATCATATTTTACGGGAAGCAAGATTATATTTAAGAATGCTTATAGAAATACAAGATTCTATAAGGAATAGACGTGGTATTCTTAGAGAGGAAATCTTCTGGAACACTATTATGGAAGAACATGCTTTATTTATTAGAGGATTATTAGACCCAACTGAAGCGGATTTAATAAATACTGCCAATGATTTTGCAAATATTTTCCATGAATTAATAGAAGAAGCAGAAGAAGGTAGACCTTCTATACCAGAATTTACAAGAGAAAGTTTAGAAGCTACTATTGGAATAAAAGATTTTAAGACCCAAGCAACAGAAGGGATTATTGATTGTGAAATTAAATCTATTGCCTACCCATTGCTAGGTGATCATGTTTTACGAGAAGCAAATCATTATATAAGATTGTTAAGGTCTTTTAGGTAAAAGAAATGTGGCAGGGCGTTTTTTAGAATGGTCCCTGCCACAAATATGTTTTTTGTTTTCCTTAGACTTACAAAAATTTTTATGTTATTTAATTTCATCTGAAACACCGAGTAAATAGATCTTCATAATTCCTATTTTGATATTATAACATTGCTGGTATAGCTATATCATAAATATCTCCATCTACTATAGCATTAAATATATATATTGGTTGATAATAACCTTTAGAATCTAGATGATAATCTAACTTTATATCTATTAACTCAATCTTATTTATATCTTCATTAAAATATTTAAATCTACCCTCTTTTATTCTATTTAATGCCTGTTCTTCATTTATAATTGAAATTTCTCTTACCTTAGTATATTTTACTAGACTATTGTTTATCTCCTTTATACTATTATCATCATAATATTGGCAAGACACTGTCCCATCTAGTAGTATGTCACCCGAAGCATTTTTTTCTACAGTCCATATATAGTCTCCATTTTCACTTTTAGTACATTTAGCTTTCTTTGGAATATCTATATTAAATTTCTTCAGTTCCCCTATCACTTTTTCTTCTTCAACATTTAAGGCTTCAATTCCTTCATCATGTTGGGAAAAATCTGCATAAGTATAGCTTCCATCTAGATAATTAAGCCATATACTATAACCCGGCTCTCCATGAATAGTATATACTCCATTATCGCTATATTGAATTATATCTATATCCTCTGTATCTATGCCCATATCCTTAAAACTTTCTACTACAAATTTATGAGCTAACTCTTTATCATACTTTGGTGCTTTATATATAGGGACCTTTCTATTAGATTTATCTAAATCTAAACTTTCTATAATCTCTACATTTTTCATATTTATTCTATAATCATAATTTATTTCAAGATTTCCAAACTCTTGATTTTTATAAACTATATATGTTCCAGAAAAAATTAGTACTACTAAAATCAATGGAGAGATATATTTAATAAATTTTCTCCCTTTATTTTTCTCAGATTTAACCAAGATTAAAATACTCATTATAATAGAATAACCTAAGATTGCTCCTACTAAATTATTAAAAATGTCATCTAATTCAAATATACCGAACCCTGTTATATACTGAATTGTTTCTATGAGAATAGTAAATATCAATCCTACTATAAATGTACGTCCTATGTTTTGAAACTTTTCATCTATTAAAGGCAGCAAGAATCCAAGGGGCATGAACATAATAATATTAAAAATCTGCATCTGCCAGTTTCTCAAAGTACCACTATTCCAAGCTTCTCTATAGGAACTTAAAAAATGAAGATTAGTCTCTCCTTTAAAAAATGATCCTCTATTTAAAAAAGTAACTCCTGTAACCATAATTATGTAGAGAACTAATAGGCTACCTACAATAAATTTTCTTCTATCTATTTTCTTTTTACCACCTAATAATTTTTTATATATAATAAAATATCCCAATATAAAAATAACTAGTATTCCTAAAACACCTATTACTCCCAATACTAAATTCATTCTTATAATTCCCATAATTTCTTGTAAACGCATATATGTTTCCTCTTTTCTTATATTTATTATACTTGGTATCTATAACTCTAAACAAATTGCCATAGACAAATCAACTAAATTAACCCTAACATCTTCACTTCTATTCCAATTCCTTGAATCCCATTCAATACCACTTAAATCATCGCCACCATAAAGAATTTGTCCAAGTAGAACATTTCTAAATTTAGCTACTGCAAAAAATGCTGCTGCTTCCATTTCAACAGTTAGACATCCTTCGGAAACTCGTAATGCTATTTTCTCTTCTGTTTCACGATAAAATCCATCAGTAGTCCAAGTTTTAGCTTCAGTAAAAGGGATTTCATTAGTTTTTAGATAGTCAGTAATACAATTTAATGCTTCTTTATTGCACTCTACTTCTCTAGACGGTTCTAGGTAGTGATATGAAAGGCCTTCATCCCTAACTGCTGAATGAGGAACTATTATATGTCCTAATTGGATATCTTCCTGTAGTACGCCAGCAGCACCACATACAATAAATTTCTTAAAACCCATAGCAATTAGTTCTTCAAGTTGGGCACCAGAACCTGCTGCCCCTAAATAGCCTTGTACAATTCCAATAGACTTTCCCTTATATTCAGTTTTATAAATAGGCAATACAACTGTTACTGTGTAAAACTCTCCAATCTTCTCTAATTTCCCTTCATTTAGCATTTTTTCAATAACATCACTAAAAAATGTAATTACACAATGTTCCGGTACATCTTGTTTTTTGATAATATTAGAAGGCTCAATCATTGACGAACTAGCAGAATCGAACTCTAATATTGGAAATTCTTTTTTTAATGACATTGTTTTTCCCCCTTTTTGGCTTATTGCAACAAGTAATTATTATACTTATCTTATAATAATGGTAATTAACTTACAAGATAGATATGAATAATAAGGTATAAAGGTATAAATTATGAAATTGCATATACTATCAGAGAAGCTAATGGAAAAAGGATCATTGTCCTTCTTGCTGGAACTCGTGAAGATTTTTATGAAGAACTAAAACGATATATAAAAATAATTTGTTATCATTATTTCTTATTACATGTCCTTCATCTTCAAAGAGTATATATCTATGTTCTATCCCGTGTTTTTTAGCTCATTAACTATATTTTCAGACTCTTCTCTTTTTACTCTTGGATCATTAGCACCTTGAACTATTAGAACAGGACATTGTATATCTCTAGAACTAAATAGTGGAGATCTTTAAATTAACATTTCCTTCTCTTTTTTAGGATGTCCTATTCTCTCATAAAAACATTCCTTATATCTTATCCAAAAAGGTGGCATGTTTTCTAAAAAAGTAATTAAATTACTGGGACCATTTATGGATATAGCACATTTAAATATATCTGAATTGAAAGCAGCACCGGATAATACCGCCCCCCCCATATGATCCTCCGTATATACATATACGATTTTTTTCTATATTGTATTCAGATATAGCATAACTTACTCCGTCTATAATATCATCTTGCATTTTTCCGCCCCATTCTTTGTATCCCATTTTTGTAAATTCTTTTCCATATCCTATAGAACCTCTAAAATTAATTTGAAGACAAACATATCCTTGACTTACGATCCATTGTACAAATGGATTAAAACCCCATTTATCCATAGACTGTGGCCCTCCATGAACATTCACAACTAAAGGAATGTCTTTTTTCTTTTCCTTAGGCATTGTTATATATCCTCTTAATTTAACTCCATCTCGTGCATTAAATTCTATTGGATTCATTGAATATAAATCATACTTTAATAATTTCTCATTAGTATGAAACAATGATTCTATATCTTTATTTTTTCTATTATATAGATAATATTGAACTCCTGATATATCTTTTTCATATCTTACTATCCAAAGTTCATCCTCTTGATCTCTACTTAGTATTTCAAAATCTCCTAAATCAAGAGATATTAGAATATTAAAATCTTGTCCAAATTCATCATCAAATATTATCCAATCTCTTCTATCTTTATAAACACTTAATCCAGCTAGTTTTCCTGTTATATTATAAAATAAAATATATTCTATATCAAAATTTTTGTCATTATATATTAACTTTCTATTTTTAGTTTTTAAATTTATTTTTACTAAAGATGAAGTTGACGTTTTAGTAGAATCCTTTATATATACATGATTTCCATCTTTTGAAAATGCTACAAAATCACTAGAAAATATATCGTCAACATCCCATTTAGCAATTATTTCTACCTCATCATCATTGTATACTACAAAATCTATTCCTCCATAACCTCTCATAATATATCCACCAATAGATATCCCTTTTGAATCTATAAACTACTCACTAATATATCCTGGATTTTTCTTCTCAAGATATAGGTTCAAATTATCAATATCCATATAATAGAGATCAGAAAATCCATTAGAATCTTCTTCTACAGATAAAAATAACTTATCATCACTAATTTCTCCACCATTTAAGATTTCTATATTTTTATAGTTGCTTATTACTGTTTTCTTTAATGTATTCAAATTAATATGCATAAGTTCATATCTTTCATTTCCTTTATTATCATGACTTAATATAATTTCATTATTATTTAAAAAATAATATTCATTTATATAGTTATTACTAAAAAATACAGTCTTTTCTTTTCCAGTACTAATATCTTTTCTTATAACCTTTGCGCCCCTTTTTTTGTTTTCTATATAACAAATTGTTCTACCAT
>NFYZ01005718.1_pt1 | contig 16645 bp, 20 predicted proteins | sample 1092561 | NCBI WGS metagenome assembly NFYZ01 (sample SAMN03609887, study PRJNA323583) | gut metagenome | isolation source: feces | host: Rattus norvegicus | place: Malaysia | collected 2013 | reverse complement strand
TGCAGCCTCATTCAAGCCATTGATACCTATTGTGCTATACAGCTTACTTATGTAAATATATCCACCATTGCTTGCTGCAAACATACCTTTCTCTTCCATCTCATAGAGCATTGTTTTATATGCGATGTGATACTTATATACTCTTTCAAGAATATCAATCAAGCCCTTCTTTATATCATCGTAAGACAGCTCATGAGCATAACTATATTTCTTAGCACAATCCTGCACTATCCTGTTGATATTCAAGGTAATCACATTACATGAACCTGTCATACATATACTCTTTATGTTTCCATAAAGTATGGGTCATATCTTCCTACTAAATGTAGGTGTGCTATTTCAGTTTTCAAGAGCTTCATTTCTTACAACTCTGCTACGTATCAATAGTAGCCCTACTTCCCTGCTCATCACTTAGGGAATGACCTCCACACATATTAAATATTAGTATGTTTTTTATTATGAACTATTAAACTTACAGAAGTTTCAGATATATCTGGGAACCAGTTTTTAATAATTTCCATAACTTTATACCCTTCACTATACTTCTGTCTTATAAAAAGAACTTCATCATTTGTAATGATTCTTCTCTTTTTACATTTACTAGTTCTTTTAGGCACTGGAACATTTGTGTAAGTTTTACCTAACACTATTTTCCTAAAGCCACTTAATGAATATATCCCTTTATAGGATTCCCATATATCTTTCATTTTAATGCCTTCTACCCAATATTTATTTCTGATTTCTATTACTTCATCATTAGATAATTTAGAATTTCCATGAGATTCTCCAATACAATCCCTTTTATCAAGTTTATAGAAATTAGCTAATTCTTGAGTATTCCATTCAGGAGCTATATCTGCTCTTGAGTCATAATTCCAGCACTTCTCAAATCCAGAATATGATAATCTATCTTTATAAAATTCAAATACCTGTTGAAACGTATATATTTTAGAAGCTCTAATTTGTCTAAGTTCATATAATTCTTGGTCGGTTAAAACAGCAAATGGATGATTTTCTCCAAGTAAATGCTCAGTGTTTCCTCCACCAGAATTACAGTTATAACCATTGTGCCAAGAATCATATTTAGCTATATAGAAAATTTCCTTAGCATTAGACTCTTCTAGTGTAAGGATATTATCCTCTACTATAGAAAAGCAAGATATGTCTATTTTATACTTTCTCATAGCTTTATAGACTTTAGTATTGTTACCTATAGCAGCTTCTCTTAGATGTTCTCTCCATCTAGAATTTATATCTACAGTTTGTCCTATATATACCTTTCCATTAGGAAATTGAATTTTATAAATTTTGTGGGTTCTATCCATTTTATTTATACTATTATTTAATTTAGTTCGGTATTACCATATCATTTCTGACTTAGGCTTCACCGATGCTACAAAGGTAGTAAAAATACTACAACTACCAAATAGTTTAAATAAAATTATTATACTTTGCAACATTGCCTGATAAGGCAATTAAGCACATAAGGGCCATGACTTGACCCCAGTTAGTCCACTAGTAGGACTAAAGGTATTTTCTGTAAGCTCGTTCTTAAGCCTGCAACAGGAAGCAAGAGAGTCAGCACTATCTGAAATATAGGTAAAGAAACTGTGACCTTCTGCATACATTTCAGCAGTAAAGTCTTTATACTCCTTATCAATAATATCCTTGCCATCATGAACCATAGCCATAGTTTCAACAGGGAATGTAAGTATCTGCTTAGTCCTAAGCTTGTTGAAGAACTTCATAAACATTCTCTGTAGAGTATCTATAGCTTCCCATTCAGGTTTAGTACCATCAGGATAGCAGAACTCTCCAAACAATGATTTGAAGTAAGTATGGTCATAATAGGAGATATTTGTGAAAGGGCTCTGGTAAGACCTATTTCCTGCTGGTTGATTTACACCATAGAGGAACTGCTTGAAAGCCTTGTAGATGTGGTCTTTAACTGTCCTTCTAACAAGACAATGCTCTGTTGTTGTTACACAATCAAGCTTCTTATACCAATTAGTACCAAACTCCTTTATAATATAGTAGTTCAATGCAATGAAGTACTCACCATAAGCAACAGCTCCCTTGCACTGTGAAGACAACAAGAATGTAAGGTTAGTAATCTGTCCACTGAATGACTGTAGGTCATTAGGCTCTGTTGGTGTTACACCATCAATATTGCCTACACCATCAAGCATTAAAGGATACAGACTTACTGCCATACAATATTGTTTCAAAGTAGGTGTTGAAGCCTCATCATGAGTATATATAATATGGTGGTCAAGGTCCTTTTCATACTGCTTAGCAACTTCAGGATATAGCTCATTAAGTTTATCCTTCATTCTTTGCCTCTGAATAGTCCTATTCTTACCTTTATAGACTTCACCTTCCAAGTTAGCTACGTTCTTCTGAGTGACATTAGCATTAGGGTCAGTTTCAGATGATGTTGCTGCATTGTCTTGTGAATTAGCATAAGAGTCCATATAGTCAATCCTCTCTCTTATGAATCTTGACTCATTATGGTGTTCTCTGTAAAGTATATATGCAAGAGCTACATCATAAGGTGCTAAATCCATGAGAATTCTAACTACTGCATCCTGTACAGTATCAACACTGACATTGTCTCCAGGGAGTGTAGAAGGAAGATATTGAATTTCTTGTTCAACTTCAATGTCTATATTCCTCCCTTTAGCTTTGTAAGCCTTCTTCACTGCATCTAACACTTTAGATACATAGAAGGTTTCAAGTTTGCCATTTCTCTTTAGTACTTTCATTTATATCCAATCTTCTAATTTGTTTGGTTTAATCAGTTCAATCCCATTAGGGACGGTGGGCTTATTAGTAAGGTAACCATTCAGTTCCTCACCAATAGTGAATGGGTCTCTCAGTATAACATTATCCTTTGTTGTAATATCTCCCACTTTCTGAGTACCTTCAAATAACCACACCAAAGGTGTAAGGGTTTTCTTATTGGCTACAATAAATCTGTAGTCAGCAAGTTTGAAGTCTTTGAAGTAAGGGTCTCTGTCCATGTTATCCCTAAGTATTCTCCAATAGAGTCTTCCTTGAATGTCATATCTCCACTCAGTAAAGCTCTTATAGAAGTCCCATTCTGGCTTGTAACTAGTCTTCAAATCTACAGGAACTACAACCTTCTTGTCATGAATAACAACAGCCTCATCCATCATACATCTATAGTCCACACCATTAAAAGTTGCTTTGAACTTCAACTGATATAACCTTTCAATGTTATCATCAAAGGCATTATCCTTCTCAAAGTAGAACCTTGTAGAGTCAGCAGACCTAAGTCTATCTACAGTGTTCATAACATCCTGATATACATAAGTATTCAGTATTGTCTTTCCTTCTGATAAGTATAATAGCTTGTAGTATGCAGTACAATCCTCTTTAATCTTCTTTGCTCTTGTCTTTGGTAACCAATGGTTATTCCAAGGAATATCCTCTATAGTATTTATGAGGGCATCATCAGGAATATCAGCTAAGTTAGGATAAGTTTTACCCCAAACATCAAATAGCTTCTTGGTTATAGTTACAAGAGCATCAGAAGGAGGGTTATCAAGCTGTGCTACCATGAACCTCTCATTAAACTCCTCTTCAGAGCCAGTAATAAGAGTATCTACAGCAGAGCCAAATACAAGTGAAGGACTCTCAATCCTATCAAATAACTTATCAAGGTTATTAAATCCTTCTCTTTCGTAGCGTGACAATGTAGAGTAAGACAGAGCAGGGTCCTGTCTATATTCAGGTTCAGTTACTTGCCATGATATATCTTTAAGACTCTTTCTTTCCATTAGTAATAATCTTCATAATCATCAGAATTGTCAGGTACTTCCAAGTATGACATGTATGTCATTAACTCACCTCTCATTTCAGTAAGTGCTGCCATATAGTCATCTGGTACATCTTCTAGTCTTCCATACCTAGCTTTCTCAGCTTTGTATATGTCAGACTCTACTATTTCAAGTACACTCTGAAAGTCCCTCTTTTCAAGATACTTCCTCACTAGATTTGCATCCTTCTCCTGTAGTGCTGGTACTAATTCCTCTATTCTCTCCAAGGGATTTCTCATAGTCCTTAATAATTTCTATAGCTTGTAATAGCTGTTTTTTAGTATAAATCTCAAAGAATATTGAATGTTGACCTGTAGAAATAAACCTTTGGTCTAAGAAGTGTCTAAACATCTTTTTCTTTATGTAGAAGACATCATTTTCAAATCCTTTAGTTTCAATGTACACATCTAGTTTTCCATATCTGAAATAGAAGTCAGGAGTGTACCTGATGCCTGTTATCTTGCCTGTCTTTAATACAAGCATCTTGCTTTTGTTTGTATCTCCATCCTCAAGTCTTCTGTTATGTTGTGTATCAGACTCTTTATCATAGAATGGAGTAATAGGTACAAACCCATCCCATAGTACATGAGTTTCTGGCTCATACTTTGGGTCAAACCCAGACTGTTGAAGAGTGTCATATACACTCTTCTCCAGTTGGGATTTGAAGGTTATGTTACCTGTTTTACAGGCAGTAGCATTTCTGATTTTCTTGTTACTTTTTACCACAACCTCTGAACATATTCCTCATTCTCTTACTGAGGATTGCATGAGCCTCTTTTGCCTCTTTCTTTGACCTGAATGCAGGGAAGTTCCTATAGTTCTTTACATGAGCCTTGTCTACCTTCTCTACCTTGCCATTAAGCATAGATATAGTCCAGATTTCCTCACTCTCTTCAATATGACCTTCATGTCTGTCATCAAAGTCAATGGCAATCTCTCTGAGCAATACCATAGTTGCGGCAATAGGACTGAACTTAGTCAAGTTCTCAATGTACTTAGCCATCTTAATAGGCTCCCAGCCTTTCTTCTCTGCAAGGTTGATGATATAGTAATCCTCACCAAGCTTCTCTCTGAGGTCTTTATCAACATCAGCCTCAATCTGTTCTTTACTAGACTCTATGAACTCTACTGCATCCTTAGGAAGATATTCCTTCACTACATCATAAGGTACAGGTCCAAAATTAGTCATTACTGCAAATTTCTTCTTCATTGTAATCTGTATTAAATGTTTCTTCTTTATACCATTCTATTTTTTCACCACATCTTCCGTACAGCAACTCATTTATCCTTGTGAAAGCACTGTGCGGCATTCTCTGTTTGGTTCTTGCAAAGTATGCAGGATGTTGTATCTCTATAATATCATTGAGCTTCTCATTGATATATGGTTTAAGAGTTTGTGCATCCTTACCAAACAGCACATATATAGTGCCTGGGTCTCTATTGGATAAGTTCCTTACTAACTTGCTGACAAAGGGTCTCCATTCATTCGTATGTGACCCTACTCTGTTCATTTCACATGTGAGAGCAGAGTTAATCATAAGGATTCCTTGCTTAGCCCAAGACTCCAAAGAGTTGTCAAAGGTAAGCAAATTATGTGGAATTTCAAAATTTATTGCTGCTTCTTTTACTACATCTAATGATGGTGATAATTTATCTTCAGGAGTATCCTTATTGTTACCAAACAAAATTCCTGTTGCAACACCCTTCTGAGGGTATGGGTCTTGTCCTATAAACACAACTCTACATTTATTATAAGGACACAGCTTAAATGCTCTGAATACATTAGGAAGAGCAGGACATAAGGTATTAGGGTTTACTGTTCTAAGCCAACCCATAATCTTCATTGTCTCTGCTCTATCCAGCACTTTCATCCAATCACCAAAGTATTCATCTATTGTCATTCGTACCTAGAGTTATAAACCTCTTCATACAAATCCATAGGAACCATATATGTATTGTCAGGGCATGGATGACCTTCAATCTCTTGACAGAAGATACACTCACACCACCTCTCATTCATCATGAAATCCTGTATATCAGGCCATGAAACCATTACATACGTGTCCATTATACTTGTCTATCTGTGATACACTTCATTGCTATGTCAAGCAACTTATCTGAGATGCTCTCCTTATTAATTCCAGGTATCTCAGGAATTTCAATCTTATAAGGAGAGTCAGATTCTGTACCCATAAGACCTTCATAGATTACTTTGGTAACATAGCCACAGTCAAAGCCATCATCTGCCTTAAAAGGAATTACATCCCCATTATTATCAAATTCAGCTTTGGCAATAGGAAGATAAGCACAAGTTCTGAGCTTACCATAGTCATTCAAAGGGGGTACTGCAACTACATCAGCAGGATTACAGAGACATACAAGACCCTGTGTTCCAAAGTAGTTTCTCTTCAGCCAAGACCTTGCACCAAGATGCAATCCTCTACTACAAGTATTCTCCTGTACAGTATCACACTCTTCTCTTGGGATAGTAACTACCTCTCCAATTCTAATCCTAGTTCTACCTGAATGAGCATCAGTATAAACTACTGTACCATCATCATCCTTACCATAATAGTTGGCATTTCTATAGGCTACAAAGAACCCACATCTTGAAATAACCAAACCATTCTTATTGAGGAACCAGAACAAGTTCTTCCTGCATCTCTCATCAGGGTTAAGTGACATAAGAGTCCAGAAGTTTCTATAAGTATCTACCCTTACCTCATCATGATTAAACTCTGCGTCAAGCACAGCTTTTACAAGTTCAGCAGGCATAGACAGCTGAGATACTTCCTCCCAATATACACTATCTCCCTTCAATACAAGAAGCTGAGAGTCATTAATACTGTCTTTGAGCTCTACTGCATCCATGTATTCCCTTACCTCCCTACCATGTTCAGGGCACATGAGTGCATATGTCTCCTCATCATTCTGTGACTTCACAATCTGTCTGAACAGCTCGTCAGAGACATCTTCTCTTTCACAGTAACTGCCATCCTCAAACATGACAATTACCTTTTTGTCTAACTTAATTATTTTCTGCATAGAACATTTAATAGTTTGTTGTTCTTAAATTTGTTGTAAGCTTTACCACTCACTCTATATGCCTTTGTCTTAATTACTACTGCTGTAGTGAGAGTTTCATTCATGCACCCTATTGTACTGGACAGTTTCTTTGCTTCCAAATGCTTCGAAAGGTACTCTTTAAGTTTGCTACATATATACTCAGTATAAGAGTCATAAGGAATACAATCTCTTTCTACAAGACCCTTGTAACCCATATTGCTACAATACTTAGCATAGATTTCACGCACCTTCTTAAACTCTTTCTTCAAGTTACTGTCAACATTCTCACATACCTCCCTAACAAGACTATAGTCTAAGTTATCTGGAATGTACTTCAAGACTGTCTTCACTACTGATAGCATTGGGTCTTCATTTGTGAGCCAGTGCATATCAATGACACACTTCAGGTGCAAGTCTCTGATGTCTGATACTATGTCTTTCCTTGCTTTGATGTATGTGAAGCCTCTAGAACTTGCAAGTGATGAAAATAGATTATCATCTGCATCCATGTTAGCAAGTATTACTCCCTTCTTGAGTCCCTTGATATACTCTACAGCAGTAGAGAACCTCTTAAAGTTCTCTTTATGCTTGATTCCCCTCTCATCCCATACATACAGAATAGCCTCTCTTATATCCTTGATGTCTGATGCTCTGTTTGTTGATAAGTCTAACTTATACTGAAGATAGTTAGGGTCATTATCAAAGTCAAGCATTACAGCATTGCGCATCAATGACTCATAGATTCCACTGATTATGGTATCGAGGTTTTTACTTGTCTGACTTGTAAATGTAGTTTTATTCTTTACATAGAGGTCAAACTTAGAGTCATCTAAGTAAGCCATCACTCCATACCCATCATAGTTCTCTCTCATATAAGCTTTAGCAGCAGGGACAAGTCTTGCATTGGAGTTTATAACTAAGACCTTAGTTGACCTTAGTTCATTGACATTCCTAAGGTCCCAAGGCATTCTCTTGGTATAGATTTTATCATTAAGTATAGCACCCCTGAAGTTAGGAAGCTGCATACAAAGGATAGTATTGATTACACTTAAGTCATCTCTAAGGTCAATGCCCCTATATGTAATTGAGGTATTTGACATCTTTGCTGGCTCTACTATGTAATATGAACCACCAGCAGTAATAGTGTCACTCACTGGGTCATAACCAACTGGCTTACTTACATTTTTGTAGTAGTTCATTATATCATTGTAGTCCTTTGCAATCTTAGCATCTACAAGAGCATCAAGTTCCTTCTTTGCAGCCATGACTCTACTCTCAATCTTCTTGATAGTATCAGAGCTATAAATGATATTCTCCCTATTAGGAGTAATGTTGATTTCACCAACATCAAACTTGATTACAATACCAGTGTCTTCAAGCTTATAAAGGAAGTTCCTACACTCAAAGTTAAGGTGGTACTTCTGTACGGGATATAGTACATTACCCAACAATAGTTTTGATGGTATAGCTATTGATGCAGCAGCAAAGTTATTAAACCTTCTTAGCCTTGCACCATTAATTTTACTAGCTCTATCTGCTCCATCAATGTACACATTAGGGAAGAATACTATACACTGGAGTGCCTTATCAAAGGGTTCCATGTTACGAATACTCTTAATAGTAACCTCAACACCATTCTTCTCCTCTGTTGGTCTCTCCATCAGTAGATTGGTAGTAATGGAGTTACCACTCTTCACCATTACATAGTAATATGCTGTACCTTCATAGTATGAAGTTATATATACAGTATTACTACATGCTAAAGAACTGTACTTACCAATACCAAATCCACCTATGTAGTCATTACTCTCCCTCTTGGTACTACTTCCTATGTTACAGTATACCTCCTGGAATCTTTCTGGTGATAGACCTACACCATAATCTCTAATGGTTACACTTCCTTCATCACCTGAATTCCTAAACTTCACAATAACAGGAATATCTGTTGTTCCTGCCTCAACATGAGAGTCCCATGCATTGCTGACAATTTCTCGAATAAATGATTGCTCTGGGTCTGAGTATAAGTTTGAAGATAAGAGGGTAGTAATGAACTCCAAATTCTTAGGGTCTATTGAAGTCTTGAATTCTTTTATGTCTCCAATGACTTCAACATTACCTTGTGAAGTATCAATTTTCATATCTTTAGTAAAAAAGAAAGGTAGGCAGGATTTTGTCCATACCTACCTTCTGTCTTAAGTTTTCATGATTGTATCCACCTCTGATTTGAGGAGAATCTTCTTCTTTGCCAAAATATCTACAAGTTTATCAAAAGGTGCATGACCTCTTACTCCTACAGGCTCTAAACCTGCAACAGCATTGTCAATTACCTCTTTAAGCTGTACATTTGTACAATGGGTATAGTCTTTACCATACCTCTTCTTTACCTCATCCTGCAATTTGAGGGAGGTAACATCATTGAAAAGTTGTTTTCTATTCATTTGAATAACTTTAGAATTGTTTCTTTGAATTTGTCTTTGTTGTTAAGGACTTTATACAAGTCTGATATGTCCTTACCACCTTGGAATTGAGGTAATACAACATTAGTAAATCCTGTCTTTGTTGCTAAGGAAACTGCATCATCAAGTCCTGCTTTATCATTATCAAGACAGATGTATACATTCTTAAATCGCCTTTTCAGTTCACTTACTGCTGTATCACTCATACCATAACCTTCACCTTGAATAGCCAAGGCTGGAATACCTGTATTAGCCCATAGACATAGAGCATCTTTGAGTGATGAGCATATACAAACTCTATCACCTTCTTTAGGTACTTTAGTCCATAGACTTATTACAGACCTGTCATGTCTGTTTGCCCATTTGTAACCTCTGGTATTAAAGGGCTGATATATCTTTAATGTAGTTCTTCCTTCTTTGAATTCTACATAGGCATAAGCATACTTGTCTGCTCCAAAAGTATAACTGATGTCATCCTTAATCACAATTTTATGTGATATAGGATAGACATCAGCATACTTTAACCAATCAATAGATATACCATAGGAGTTCCAGTACTCAATATCATAACTCCTCCATTCCCTTACTCTACATTGTAAGTCAATGCCTGAGTTTGTTCTTATTGGAATTCTGCTTGAATAACTGCCTTTACCTATAGAGGTGTTCAGTTTAGTGTCTCCCAAATCATTAGCTACTCTCCTTTTAGCCTCTACGAAGCTACAGTTCCACATCCTCATGAGGAGGTCTATTATACTTCCATGCTCCCTTGTACTATAATCAAGGAAACCAACCTCCTCACCATTATTGGAGAACAAACTAAATGAGGGCCTTCTATCCTGTCTCAAGGGACTGGCAATCAGACATGGAATTGATGTTACACCTAAGTAATAAGCTGCTATATCAGCTTCCCTTATGTGTGATATATCAATGTATTCCTCTGACTTTCTTCCCTTGCTTATCATAGGTTAGGGTTTAATCCCAAGGAGATGCAGAAGCATCAGCCTTAGGGAAAGGCATGTCTGAAGTAGGAGCACCACTCTCTGTAGGAGTAAATGTAGTAGGCTCTACAGAATACTCATGTACAGGAGCTACATGATACTCAGTATCAAGAGTTCTGCCATTCTCCATAGCATTCTTAATCATCTCCTGAATCTCCTTGTCCAAAGAGTTGAGGCTTGTAGAAGAGTTCCTCAAGAACCTCCTTGTATAAACAGACTGATAGAGTCTGCCAGTCTTGGAGTCAGTCCTTACACCCAACAGGATTTTAACCTTATTGGTAGGCTGGAAGCCAAGAGCATCCTTAACCTCAGAGAAATCACCCTTGAAGAGTTTGTCAAGGTTATCAAACCTACACTCACACTCCTCAGGTTTAACCTTAGTGTTAGGAACTCTCTTCTTGAGATTATCATCCCATACAGTTACATCAGGAATGCAAAGATATGCCTTCACAAATGCCATGAGCTCCTCCTCACCTACATATGCAGGTCTATAGTCCTTATCAATATCTGCAGGACCATTTGCATATACAGGAATAGCATGAGCCTCAAGCTCCTCAGGCTTTGCCCAAGCAAACCTACCATACCTGTCTACTACCTGAGTCTTACCAGACTGAGCACCTACTCTAGGTCTATTCTGAATGAACAGAGCCATAGTTACAAGAGGTATCTCAAAGCCAATCTTCTCATTGTCAGGCTGGAATACAATCTGAATTCTTGCACTCTGGAAAGAGTTACCATCCTGGTCCTCTACAGTTCCAAGATACTTAGGAGCCTCATCAAGAGTGGTGTTGAACAGAGCCTCATGCTCTTTCTTGTCAGGGTTAATTGTCTTGATGAACACAGGAGCTACACCAGTATATCTCTTAAACTCCTGAGCCTCTTTTGATTCATTTCCTCTAGCTATTGCCATAATACTTTAATGTTTTAAGTTTGTTGATATGTTACTTGTTGTGGCTACTCTTCTACTGAAGCATCAGCCATTCCTGCCATATATTCCTTTACAGCAGTTTCCTCTGTCTCTGTCTCAACTACAGTCTCTTCCTTTACAGGAGGTACAATAGTCTCAGGGTAGATGAACTCAAAGGAAGTCATCTTAATGATGTTACCATTCTTGTCTACCTTATCAGTAGGAGTAACTACTTTCTTGATGATTTCCTCACTGTAATAACCAGTCATTGCCACAGTAGCAGCATCAGTGACTTCAATCATCTCATTTACTTCATTGAGCTCTTTCTGAATCTTGTCCATCTGAGCAACCAGTCTGTTCTTCTTTGCTACAAACTGCTCTACGTTCTGAGCTGTTCTCTTAAGTCTTGCCAGCTCAAATTTGTTGAATTTCTTTTCCATTGTTGTTGTTTATTATTTGTTGATAAATACTTCTGAGGTATTAAATACCACTTCATTGTCCTCGTTTGACTCAGCTACAATGAGCTTCTTGCCTCTAAGGTGAGGAGACCTTGCTTCTCTAATGGTGTTATCACCACCTTCGAATGACAGATATGTCTTATTGCCTTCTCTATAGAGATAGCCTACTGCATCAGCTTCACCACAGATAATATCTGCTGATTTGCCTGCCAAGTCTACTGCCATCTCTGACATCTCTTCTCCATTCTTTTTAATCTGCTTGTCCTTTACATGACAAACAAGGATGAGAGACTCACACAAGGGCTTAAACATGTCTACCAATTGTCTAATAGCTTTCCTCATGTAGAGCCAGCCAGCACCATTAGCAAGCTGTCTTACATCTGCTTTAGGGTCAGCCATAACTCTACCAGTCTTTGGGTCTTTAACAGGCATACCTTTAGAGTCTGTCAAGAGTCCCCAACTTGCACCCATAGGAGTCTGTCTATACAGTTCAGCTGCCAATGGGATTGACATTTCTTCAAGTCTGGTTGCATTGTCAATTGTGATGAACCTATAAGGAGCTCTCTTGAGTTCCTTACCCTTCTTAAGGATTGCCTCTTTGATTTCCTGCATATCCCTTGCAGTCCTAGCCTGTACTTTCATTACTGAGAGAGCTCTATAGCCATCTTCCAAATCAATGATAAGGTTATCATCAATTGCTGCTACAAATGAGCTTTTACCAGACTTTGGTTTACCAAAGATTACCAAGAGTTTAGGGTTGTAGGTTTCAACCACACTTCTTTCTGTAGGTAATTCAATCATTTTTCTTAAATCTTAATATGTTGCGAATGTTACTAAATGATACAAGAGAAACCCATGACCTTTTCTTTATCTTGTTTTGGTCCATGAACCTATAAACCTTTCCCATAGCCACAGCATCATTAGCTTTAGGTAATTCTGAGAAGAATGATACTGCTCCATCAAAGTACAGTGGACATATGCTACCATTAGCACCATAGTCTCTGTCCTCAATAACCTCCATGAACCTTATATGGTTCCTGAATTTAGTAATATCATATCCCTCATACTCTGTTAATCCATACTTAAATGGACTATACAAACCTATGACCATGTTTACATCTCTGGTGGTTGTCTTACAATCTGCAAGACCATCAGATGAAGGCTTAATCTTATTTAGTTTGAAGTTCTCTATACCCTCCTGTGCCTGAGCCTGATGCTGTACAAGTATAGTAGTAATGTTTAACTGGTCTCTCAATGTTATAGCATACTTTGAGAACTTCTCAATAGTTTGCATCTTATTAAGATTACTCTCAAGTGAGAGATTAGCTGCATTATCTACCAAACTTATAACATACAGTTCTGGGTCATTAGGAGTATATGGATTAACTGGGTCAACAATCTGTCTGTCAGTCATTTTACCAGTTACTTGGTCCTTAACCTCAATAGTCTTGAAGTTTAAGTGTCCATGGGATAAAGCAAATTCCCTCAGTTTCTTGTTTATTCCTGTAGGGTTCTTCTCATTATCCACATACTCTACTACTTCCTCGAACTTTCTTATGTACTCTTGATACCTATCAGACTCAAGAAGTTCAAGTATCTTATCAGGCACTGGTTTGTCTTTGTCTGTACTTGCAAGTTCTGTTGGTGATATAATTATACCATCCAACCTGTATAACAGATGACATTGAAATTCTATGAACTTCTTCCTTGCTCCCTCCTCAAGACAAAAGTAAAACATCTTCACCTTCACCTCTGGATGTGCCATAAGGAAGAATATAGTCTCATATACAAATACAAAGTCACAGAACTTGGTCTTACATACTTTCTGATTGGCTGTTACAATAATGAACTTACCCATTTCAGTTCCAGGAAGTAACTCTCTGAACCTTGGGAATGGCCAAGGAATACAGTTATACTTTCCACTCTCTGCCCTTTCCTTCCTCTCTCTGAGGTAGGTCATTACACTGTTAAAGTAGCTCATACCATTGTACTCATCCAATCATCCCTTTGAGCATCTGTCTGTCCTTCATTCTCTATCAAAGTCATGAGCTCAGAGATAACATTGATATTATCATCTGCATCTCTCTCTGACTTGAGGATAAAGTACTTCAAGAGTCTCATCTTCTTATAATTGCCATTGAATGAGCTGATATACTCTTTAGTTGCTTTAAGCACTTGTTCCTTTGTAAAAGAATACTTGTACTTTACAACCAGAGTTTTCAGCTTCTTGGCTATTTCAGCTGTGGTACCTCTCCACATGTAAGTGGTACCCTCTTTTCTTCCTGCTGGATATAGCTCTCGCAACTCATTTGCCAACTCAATGAACTCAGCATCCTTGTCTATGACACTTTTATCTGAGTCAATAGCAATGGTGGAGACAAGGTCTTTTACCTTGTCACTCACCACTATATTGCCCTCAGAGAATAAGTCCTTGTCTGCCAAACCTTTGGCTACAAGAGAATCCATACAGGACTTGATATTCACAGAGTTTGCATTGAGATACAAGACCATAAACTCACCAACAGTGAGTCCATGCTTATCCAGTACTGTCTGGTCAATTGTTAATCTCATACTTTTATTTCTCTTATATGTGAAATTGTAGTAACTAACTCAGGATTGTAATCCTCAAGCATTGTCTGTACTAACTCCTCTTCTCTTGTATTCTTGAAGTAAGGCACTACAATAACAGGATTAGGATGTCTTAATAGACGACCCATTCTCTGTTTTATAATAGCCTCGGAGCTATTGAGATTGGCATAAATACCAACCTGACAATTAACAAGATTCATACCCTCATTAAGCATATTGCATGCTGTTATGTGGTCTATCTTACCACTATTGAAGTCCTCTAAGTGCTGTACAGAGTTAGCATTCTTGCTATTTATACAGTACTCACCAAGTAGCTCTGTCTGCTCTATGCTATTACAGAATGTCAGTGTCCTACATTTGATAAGATACGGAAGAAGATGATGCAGGTACTTAACCTTCTTATCACTAAGCCACTTGAGTCTGTCGTTACAAAATCTGAGCCATTTATTTTTAGCTATCTCATTCCTTGTACACATGTACTTTTTCTTCCAGAACTCAATTTGGTTACACAGGTCAGTATAGTACTGCCTTTCTGTGCAGTATATCTTCACAGGATAGTTCTTCTGCTTTATGTAGTTCCATCTTGTAGCCCAGCTGCATTCAATCATTCTTCCCTTAGCTTTAGGGTTCTTGATTATGAACTCTGTGGGCATTACTGCTATAAGTTCAAGAGGCCAAAGATAAACCTTAGGGTCAGGAAGTATCTCATCCTCTATAACATCCCTCAAGTCTTTCTTATAAGATGTAAGGTCATCAAACACTTCCTTAAGTTCATCCTTAAGGTTCTTACTTACAGTTGCAGACAGCAATATTGCATGACCTATATTAAAGTTACACAATGCTTCTCTACATCTTTCAGATAGATGATGACACTCATCAAAGATAACATAGTCCCATGTGCCTTCATACTTTGGGAATGATACATAAGTAGTAAATTGCAGCTTTAACTGACAATCTTTCCACCACTTTGTTATTTCATCCATCCAGTTCTGTTTGTGTACATTCCTTGGAACTACTATGAGTAAAGTTTCGTTAGGTTTACTTATACTCTTTATCTTCTCTATTGCCATCTTGGACTTACCTGTGCCAGTGGCTAGTTCTAAGAGCCAGTTAGACCCTTTGAGAGATAATATCTCCCTCTGCATATCTTCTCTTGTCATTGTTTTCTCTTACTATTTGTTTCAATTTTTGTATGTACTGAGGGTCAGAAGCATATCTAATCCTCGCTAAAAACTTGTAATAATCCTCGGGAGGTTTATATCTCCTCTGTATCCACTCCTTATAGGCTATGACACTCTCAGACCAGTGGTTAAATCTACAGTATCTCTTGGCTCTACTATTGTATAAACCAAATAGGTTATTATGTCTCACACATCCAACTGAAGTGAAGTGTCCTGTCTCAATTAATGCTTGAGCATACACTATATCAGGATGATGAATGTCATAATACTCAAGAGCCTCTGCAAGACCCTCATCTGCAGATTTACTCATGAACACTGGAAGCAAGTCCATAGTGTCAGGTGTGGTAATAGCACTATAGCTTGGGCTCGGAGGTTTATCCTCTAATCTGTGTAACAAGGCAACACCAACTACACAGACTACCATAGCAAGTACTACTCTGATAAAGTGTTTTGATTTAATCATTGATACTATTTTATTGGCTTATTTAGGAATTGTATAAACCTATTTGCAGCATTTTCCTCTGGATATACCCAGCATTCCTCTCCATATACTGAAATAGCTCACCATATAACCATGATGATTGCCATTACAATATTGAAGACAGGAATTAGAGAGCCAATTGAGAAGAGGACTAAACTCCACATTCTAAGTACTGGCCTCTCTGGCTTATGCTCCCAACTTCTATTAACAGCAGGGAGTCTTGAGTTCTTGTAGAGATAAATCCCCAAGAAACTCAAAACTACTCCTATTACTCAAGCTATCATCATTTTGTGATGTCCTTAAATAGTGTAGGAACTTGACCATAAACAGGCAATTTACCATCCCACTTCTCAATCCACATCTTCTCAAGAATAGCTGGAGTAAGAGCTTGCTGTCTCAACTCATTGGCTTTCTTCTCAGCCTCAGCAGCTACAATAAGCTTCTTAGCCTGAGCTTCAGCTACTTTAACCTCATTCTCTACTTGCATAGCCTGCTGTATCATTTATCTTCACATGAGTTCGCAACTACTCATGCAGTTCTCTTATGAACTTCTATACATTACTGCATAGATGAGACTATATCTTCACCCTCAGCATCATCTGTCAGGGGTTCCCCATTTCCACCACCATTAGCTTGTGGTGTACTCCCTTTCGGGATAGTCGTTGAT
>NFYZ01001447.1_pt1 | contig 16823 bp, 11 predicted proteins | sample 1092561 | NCBI WGS metagenome assembly NFYZ01 (sample SAMN03609887, study PRJNA323583) | gut metagenome | isolation source: feces | host: Rattus norvegicus | place: Malaysia | collected 2013 | reverse complement strand
TACGACAGTTGTGTTGCCACCCATAGCTGCCTTTACTGCCTTTCTAAATCCATCCATGGTGTAACTCATACCAAGCTGAGACCATAGATGGGTCGGGTCAGCATGACCTGATGCAACACCACGCTTATATCCCTCAGCGTGAGAAATAATAACGCCATCTTTAAGCGGATCTAGGTTATATTCTTTACATAAATACGCAAATAACTGTACAGCAGTGTTATACGTGCCAGTAACCTGAGCTTTTGCTCTTGCAAGATCGGAGCACGTAAAAGTTGCGCCACCAACGTATTTAATGCAATCTGGCTCAGCCATTTCTACGCCAATATGCGTTTTGTTTGCGCTGCCACCAGCGTGCCAGCCTTCATAGTTCCATGGTAGCGTTTGATAAACCTTACCATCAGACTGTAGGAACGCATGTACACAAACCTCTGCGCCATTTGGCATATACTGATTGTAAATAGAAGTTGCCCATATTTTAGCACTTGGCTGAGGACAACCAACAGAATGCAGCATTAGCCCCTTTACTGTAATTTTACGAGCAACCTGATAGCATTCATTTTTAGTTACATAAGATTTAATAATTTCCATAAAAGCATCTCCATTCAAATTATAAAAAATCATCTTGTTCTAAATGTTTTTGATACATATTTTTAATATGTTTAATTGTCATGACGACAATGTTGTTAATATAGTTCGGATGTGATCTACAATAATTTTCATAAAACGTAATATCTTGCAGAATATTATCATAATGTTCTTTAGAGTGAGGAATTCCATGCACAATCTCATCGCCAAAGCGCAAAATACGAACACGACTTAATGTTGCGTCACGTTCGTTACATTCTTCTCGCAAATTTTGTAAATCAGTTGATAAATTTTCTACATTCTTATCCAACTTATCCATTCTTTCAATCATATCGTGATTTATTGCTTTTCCTATCTTCCTTGATAAATAGCTCCAGGGATTAATCTTTATAGGAGCGATTTGGATGATCGTCATTAATATAAAAATTATTCCACTTCCACCAAGTATCATCTCCGAGACAGATTCCAACGTCATATTATCACCTCCTTCTGGTCTAATATATAATTAAATACAAAAACCAAAAGCAACATAAAATGAGTTAAAAGCAATATCTGTATAACTAGTGCCATTTGTAGTGACACGATAGAACAGACTACTATTATTTTGACTATAATATGACGAACGAGTCCACCATCCTCCAGCAGACGTATCATCGGTAATATATTTTTTACGAGTATCTTTATCGCTTGAGAAAATTGAATCATAAAGCTTTCCTTGACCAGATACACCACTATTGCCAAGAGTCAAACCTACTTCTTCAGCCGAAGCAATCCAACAATTATCTGTAGTTTCAACTATAGTTTTATTATTACTTCCTCCGTCAGATAGTTTAGTTACTGGTTTAATTATTGCTGTTAGTTGACTAGGAAGCGCATTAAGCAAATCATTATTTACGAATTCTCTCATGTCACTATCTTTCCATCCACCAACATTACCCTTATTTTGGTTCATGGCGTGTTGGATTTGTGGTAAATCAACACAGAAGAATGTTAATGGTGCTAAGCCAGTATCATCGGCTAAACTATCATGGTTATGTGCAATAATTTCAACATCGGCTGTAACTGTGCCATCTGATAGCGCAACAGGGATAACCATTCGACCACCAATAGGATATTTAACAAACAAAGCATCTTCATCTAAAGTTTTTATATCATTATCAATGGTGTCCCAATAAGCATTAATTAAATCCCAATTTGGCGCATCAACAGTACCATAATCGCTACCTTCGCCTAACTTTCCAAACAAGTATCCAGTAAATTTAAACAAAGCATAATAATCTGTATCCCCAGTAATATTTTCTGTAGCAGGCAACCAGCCTTTAAAAATATATTCTTCTGGGTTTGAAACGCCTAATTTGGTCGGTGTAGATCCAGTATAAGTTGCACTACTACCATATGGTACATCTTTTACAGTCTGTAACAAAGTAGTATCATTATAAAAACGCACCCTATATCTGCGAACAGTATTTGTATATGTTGCATTATAATCTCTAGCTTCTGTGATAGCTTTAAAATTACCGTCCCATTTTGAAAAAGCATAATCATATTGTGCTGTACTTTCGCGAGTAGGGTTAGTGTAATCTTCAAAATAATCTTTTGGTTCAACAACATCAGAGCCATCAAGCGTCCATTCTAATAAATAAAGTTTGCCATCATTTAAGAATCGTGCGGCCCAATATATGTCATACTGAGCATAAACTTGTTCAATTTTAGTTACATTTTTAGGAATGTCACTCCAATGTGAGAATGATAATTTCTTTTCATTTTCTGTAATAATATCAGCAGGTGCATCACATTCTTTTTCGGTTACTGGATCATGTGCATCTTCACCATCAATCACCCATTGAGTGTAATGTAAAGTAGTGAAAGTTGAATCTGTATAAAAACGGACAGGATAGACGTTGGTCCAAAGTGCATTAAGAGTACGTGGAATAGTAATGTTTAACAAAGAGCCATCCCAGCCTTTAAATGCATAATGTAGGTCATCTGTGCCTTCTCTTGTCGGAACTTCAATTAATCCAGCTTCAACTGGGTCTGGGGCAGAGCTACCTGACGTAACATATTCAGTGTGGAGTAGAGTAGTGTCATTATAATACTTTACTGCATACTGTGTTTCATACACAGGAGTAATTTTGTAATGCGAATGTACGTTTGTTGGCAGAGAACTCCATGATACATATATATATTTTGCATTTTCTGTTATTATATCTGTTGGTCTTTCTATCTTGCCGTCTGTGATAGGGTCTGTTATATCAGCCCCCTCGGCAACTCTAGTTACATAAAGTGATTCCCCTGAACGATCAAGGAAGTTGATAATATATGGTTTTCCCGTCTGATCGTCAACCACAAGGTTAGGGAAGTTTTCATATATGCGATTAAATAATTCATCTGAAATTGACGGCACGGAGACGTAGCCAGTTACTACTGCCGTAGAAATATTATTTCCCGATGCATCAAGACCAAGACATGATTCAAATTTTTCAATTGTTTGTCTTAAAGTTTCTTCAGATTCTGCCTCCCATGATACATCAATAAGACGTATACGGTTGAGGTTTGGTGCATTAAGCATGATGTCTTCTACGGGTACATTAGCAACTTTTTCGATACGAAGCGTAGTAAGATTGTCATAACCTTCAATATAAAAATCTTCCATATATTCTTGGTTGGTGATTGTTAAGTTTGTGACCGTGTCTGGTAAATGCATAGTCTTCAAAAATCCTGATTTTGGTAATTCAACTGATGTAATTCCACTTCCTTCTGCTAGAACTGTTTCTATACTTGGGCATTCAGTGAGCTGTAATGGATCAGTTAAGTTAGGGCAATTACGTATATCTATCTTTTTAAGCAATCTATTAGTTCCAACTGAAAGAACTTTTAGATTACTATTAACATAGCCCTCAGTACCATTACCAATTATTATTTCTGTTAATTTTGTTGCCTTACTTACATCTACAGTACCACAATATAAGCCACTTAAATCTCCCAATGAACTAATTCTACTTGCACCATAAATTGCCGTTTCTGTGTCATTAAAAACTTCATTTGGTGCATCGAATGTAATAGGTGTATTTGCATAAGCTCTTTGCTGCACTAAAGTACCATTGAGTTTATATTTAACGCCATAATATCCATCATCATAAGGGGTTAAAGTGATATCTGCATTTGCTGGCACAACCACATCTGTTGACGGAGTATATATTCTTAATGAAATATGATCACTTGGATAATCACCGCAATTCCATCTTCCATCACAATATGCCAATCTTTTTTTTACAAACCATCTAAAGTGCGCCTCACCAGATCCACGCACCTGATATAAATATGTTGTATTTTTATCATTTCTCGCCAAATTAACATACTTCATATCTGCATCTTCGTTATACATTGCTGCACTATATTTTTTACACTGTTCATTAATAAAATATTCAATTAAATTATCATACGTTAACAGTCCGTCAGCTCTTAAATTTTTATATGTTTCCTCGATTTCATCTGGGAACGCCATTCTCATATTATTCCAAATAGTTGAATCTTGCCCGTTAAACAAATCCGCACCGTCAAGTAAATCTGTATCTTCAAGTGTAGGTGGCACAGTAAGTAAACCCTCATTGTTGATGCCATAACTTGTATCCATATCATAAAAATAACAATACCATTTTTGGCGATCAAAACTAGTCATAAATAAATTCTTACAACGCGAGTCTATATACATACCAAAATAGGTAACGACATAATATATAAGTGCAAAATTTATATCAAAATGATCTTCAAACTCTTTTTTAAATTTTGCAAGTCTATATTCTGTTGTATCATTTGTATATTGCGTTCCATCAGCACCAATATAATTTTCACTCAACGGTTCGTTAGTTGCTAGTTTTTGGCATGTACTTACAACCCAAGAATGTACTTCTTTAAATCCAGAGTCATTTATATTTTCATATCCATCGGGGTAACGGTATTCGAAGTCATCTCCCCAATCATCTGAAATTTCTCCATGAAAACGACAAGCGTCACTTGTGTTATTACAAAACTCTACAGAAAATACATCTGGATAATCGCTAGTAAATGCAAAGTTTTCATAACTTGACTTATCCAGGTTATAATTATATTTTGCTACAAACTGCGGGGTTTCTGTGCTATCAGTTCGAAAGTAAACAGCGCAAGGATATCCGTAAATTGTAGTACGAACCCGAGAGTCTGTTGTCTGTGGCGGTATCTTTGCGTCGCCATACAAATTGCCAATAAATTTCGCACCACCAGTATTTCTACTTGACGTGCTCTCAGCGTAGTCGGCCTTGAGACAAATCGTGTCAGTCTCTATTTTATCTACATCAATTAAATGATAATTTGATGTTGTAAATTTAAAGTTTTTCAACGGGTAAATACTAGAACTGGTTCCTTGCACATTTATTTTTGCAGTATCTTCATAATTTAATTGAGGTTTTGTATTATGATAAAAATTTATAGTAACATTCTTTTTGTCGCCTTTATATGCTGGTAAAGCACTACCAGTTATCAAACATACAGGCATTCTTTCTTTTACTTCTTCGAAACTTAAATTTCCATAAATATCATAAATATCATTATCTTCATACACTGAAAGTTTTTCCGTAACATCAGTTAAACTTGCAATATAATTCGTCAACACTTCATTAGAATTTAAATATGTTTTATATGAACGAATACTATACAAGTCAATTGAACAATAAGGAGATCCAATTTCTATATACTGGGGTGTACTTTGCTGAAAGTTGTCATTGTCTGGATATTGCTTTACCCCAGATAAAATTCCATTTAAAAATACACTAAGAAGTTTATATTGATTTCGTGGCTCAATAACAAAACTTACCTTAACTCTTTCTTCATCTGTATATTTACAATTTACTGATGTTTGTTCACTACTTATAGTTGCAGTGTCAGCAGATACAGTAAAACCCACGTTACCATACATACAGCTAACGGCAATTGCGTCTTTGTTGTTAACTCCTCTGATTGTAAAATCAAGCTCAATTGTTCTTCCTGTTTGACGTGCGTCACTTAAGAATGGTTGAAAATTTATAACTGCTTTTGCTTGCCCAAATAATCTAAGTGCTGTGCCAGACTCTGTTTCAATCCAGCCAGTAGATTCGTAATTAATACATTCAAACGATGTAGTTACACCATTGTTTTCCCAAACATCACGATCGCTGTCTTCATTTGATTTTCCCTCTGCAGAAAGCATAAATTCTAAACCTGTCTGCTTAATTGATATGTCAATATCATTTTTTATAACATTAATAGTATGTGTTCTTTTGATACTTCCATATGCAATTTCAAGCGCTACTGTTCCAATCGGTAAATCTCTTATTGCCCATGTTTGTCTTGTTGCATCTACAATTCTTTTTGACTGTGAATAAGTCTCATCATTTTGATAAACAGTTAATGTAATTTCTGTATTCATAACAACTGGATCGTAAACCACGTAATTAATTTGAAGTTGCTCCCCCTGAACAATTTCAGTAGTCGTACAAACAGAAGATATTATTGGTGTAGTTACACCAGAATCAACTACAACTATACAATAAGTTAACTTATTACTTACTATCTCAACATCATTTATTACAGCAGATAAATATATTTCAATATCATACGCCCCATGAGATAGACTGTCTGCACTAATAACATATGATTGTTCATTATTTGTTGCGCTTGTTGTTGTAATGACTGTATCAACCCCTGCAATAACAAGATGTACATCTTTTGATACCGCGCCATACGGTGTATATCGTATATCAATATCTCCGTCATAAATCATAGAATCATCAAAAGTTGAGGTAATACGTAAATTTACAGCATTCGCTGAAAATTGCAATGATTTTGAATTACTATAAATATCTGCAACAGTAAGTTTAATACTATTAATACCCTCAGAAAGAAGATCGCCAATATCTAATGTATTTTCACCCGTAACTATAGAATAGGTTTTTTTTAATACATCATTTATATAAATATATGCAGTTGCGGGTTCATCAGTTTCAGAAGATGAATATTCAAAATTCAAATTTGCCGTACCACCAACTGCAACAGTAAAATTACTTTCCCCCAAATTAATAAGTGTTATAGTCGCACTTGTACTTCCACCTCCCCCAGAACCAGAAGGTAGAGTAGTGCCAGAAGTTTCAATAATCCCATTATCATTTTTAAGATAAAGTTTATTATCTAACACTGCTAATCCAGTAACCATCTCACTAACTCTTGTTTTTTCGGCGGATGTGTAATTTTCGTCAGTGAGTTTTTTATTTCCATCTTTGTCAACTTTGTTTTTTAAACTGTCGTTCATCCAATCACGAATAGACTTTGTTGTTGTTTTTAACGCACTTAAAATATCCATCAGTATTTCCTCCTTTCAAATTAATTTTGTGTCGTTATATTTTTAGCAAATTTAAGCCCTCTCTTTTGTGCATCTTTTGGGTCATAATTGCATAATCCAATCCTAGTCGCCTGATTTAGCCATTTAACAATAGTTATTTTAGTATACTTCAATATATTACTTATTTCCTGTAAACATAACCCATCGTTATATAACTTTGCAGCTTGTAAGGTTAGTTTACTTTGTGCCTGCTTATCACATAAAACCCAATCAATACTAGATAAATCAAACAAACTTGACAACTCACTTTTAAGTATATTATTTTTTATATATTCAAAACGATTGTTTTTTGAATAATCACAGTCAATTCTAATAATTTTAATATTATGTTTTGTTGCCAATGAATCTTTGTATATATCTCTTTTTGCACCGTCCACATCTTTTTCTCTAGAGTTGAATTTAACTTTTCCGTGACCTAAACCGCCATCCATTTCTAATACATATTCTATATTATTATATATGAAATAATTATCATATGAATATGGTTTTAACCAATCTGGATTCCATTCATATATTACATTTTGAATGTCAAGCTGTTTTAATAATGCCCTACCAAATTTATTAGGGTAACTAATTCCATCAGAGCATACTTTACATGAAAATCCATATACACAAACATCACAAATGGTTTTTAAATGTATTTCATCACAATCTGGACATGTAAAATTTATTTTTTTACCAGAACCAGCACTATATTTATATCCATCTTCTGGGTCTGTTAATAATCTTGCCACATCTGGCCTAGTGCTCCATAAATCATTAAATCCCACTAAAACTTTTACGCCAGCACAATATGGGCATCCCTCACCGTTTAAAATTGCGCTTGCTACCGCTGTCCATTGATGCTCTAATTGACATTCAAAATCCATTGGATTATTCAAACCTAAAAAATCTCCGATTGCCGTAATACCATTGTTTAAAGCATTCACTCTTTTAATAAATTCTTCATACGTCATAGATCTTGACTCACCATTATTTTCATATCCGCATTTTCTACAACTACGCCCTTTTAATAAACTTGTTGGCCACGCAAGCCATATAATGTTATGTTTATAACATTTACATTTTATAGGTGTTTTGTAATTGACAAATTTGCCCAATATTTCAACATCACCATTTTTAACATATTCATTGTTTTCTAAAACTTTTTCCATAAACTCATCATGAGATAAACTAAACTCATTGGACAATTTCTCGCTTCCACATTTTTTACATCCCGCACCACCTAATAAACACTGAGGTTGAGCGTCCCATGTAATATTATGTTTATTACATCTACATTTTATTTTAGTATGCATATTTACATACTTTCCTAAAATCTCCACTTCGCCATTCCGCACATGTTCATTCTTTTCCATAACTCTCGCTATGAACAATTCATTAGTTAGTTTCTTTCCCATAAATAATAAAACCCCTTTACAATAAATTCACAATATACCTTATTTCCATTTTTCTCTTCGCCTCTCCAAGAACTCATTCAACTTGGTCGTTGGCATATAAAGCCAATACGGGTTCCCAGTTTTGTCATGTTTCCCAACAGCAACATACTCAATTCCCGCATCGGTAAGTTCGTCCCTTAACTTTTTTGAATAACAAAAGAAGGGCTTGGTATATTCCTTCATAATAAAATTCTCCTTTTCTTCAAAACAAAAAATAGCCGAATTATCGACTATTTAATTTACAATATTATACAATATTTTACAAAATATGTCAAGGTGCGAAGTTTCCTTCGCACCCCACATAACATTTATTTAATATACATAATATTCAGCATGGTACTACAATTATTTGGTACACAAGTAGTAGTAACATCATAACGAGCCTTTAAATAAATAACATCACCAGCGGCAACATTTATAATTTTAACACCAGATGATACTGATCCAGAACCCATTGCAACATATTGAGAAGCGATTTCTGCATTTCCTTTATATACATAACATCCACCCAATTGAATAACAGTACCACTTCTAATATATACACTACCGCTGATCAACACGGTACCAGCGTATGGGCATTTAATACCACCGCCAGAGAATGTAAAAGCAGTGTCAGTTCTAGAATTCCAAGTATTTAATGTAACATTAGTAATCTCCATCGCAGACAAATCTAACGAACTAGCAGAACCTTTTGCAGAGCAAGCAGCTCCATAATTAGTAACACCAAGTTTGGTTCTAGCTGCAGATGCCGTAGTAGCACCTGTACCACCATTTGCAACAGAGAGAGTACCAGTTACACCAGGAGTAATATTTGCAGTTCCGTTAAAACTTGCTGAAGATGTTGATGCTAAGTTGGTTTGAATAGTCCGTGCAGTGGCAAGTTTTGTCGCAGATGTAGCCGCACCACCCGCAGAAGCGCTTCCTGCGTAATTATGTGTATGAGAGCTTAAGGCAGCACCGATATTAGCTGGAGTAATATTGACTTCGCCTGTTCTATATATAGTTTCAACGTCACCCTTAATACCAGTTATGGTATTTTTCTGTGCTCCAGACTCAATACCAGATAGTTTATTTTTCTCAGCATTGGTATAATCATTTGACGACAGTGACTTTCCGTCCACCTTGTCAACCTTATTAGCAACCTGACTTTGTACTTGAGACATATCAGATATCGTAGAATATTCTGAATGAGCATGCTCTAATGGAGCGTATTGTGTATGTACATGATTGATATCGGCTTTACTAATCTGCAAACCTTCAATATCCGACTTCACATCATTTAATTCATCCGTCAAACAAACATCCATATCTTCTCCGACCCAAATTAAGTCACTAGAATATGTAGGATCAAACGCCATATGAATTCCTCCCAATTATTTAATCTTAACTGCGTGGAAACGAATTGCTTCAGCATTAGTCGCTGTAGTATATTGATGATAAGTCTCATATTTGATAGTAGTTGTTTCTGTTAATTCTATTATTGCGGCTGCGGTAGCCCCACCTCCGCCAATCATGTCGTTTCTTACAATACAATAAACAACGCTATCATCAGATTTAGTTATTCTTGAAATATACATACACCCAGCACCATTTACCTTCCACTGATGATTTCCAACAATAACATAAACGCCCGCTGGCAATGTTAAGGACGCAATTGTTACCATTTCCATTTTTTCAATTGATTTATCATTGGGAGTAGATGAATACACCTTACCAATGTTACCAAAATTAGTTAATGCTCCAGCAACAGTCTCTGCACCAGTTCCACCTTTAGAGATTGGAAGAATGCCACTCGTAATATCCGAAACAGGATGTTTATGAGAGGCCGCTGCATAATTGGAATGAGTATGATCTATCGGAGCATATTCCGCATGTGTATGATTTGTATTTGCCTTGCCAGTTTGTAAAGATTCAATATTTGTTTCCATTCCATCAAGATAATCAGTTAAACATACCTCTTGGTCTTCATCTACCCAAATGCTATTTGTAGAATATTCTGGACTAAAATTCGGATTGGACATAAATCATTCCTCCTTAATAGGCTAGGATTCATCTTTTGTTAATAATCTTTATGCGTTTAGTTCAGGAACCTCTTGCGTGAATTCGGCATCATAATACCATTTGCCACCTTCAAAATCAGAAAAAGATGTAACCGTTTCTGGAATTGGATGATAATATTTTAATAGATATGGCAAACTATCATCTTCAATTGGAACATAGTCTGGTCTTAAAATATAGTTGGTTGTATCTTGCACCTCTACGCAAAGGCCATTAGTTCTAACTACCGCATATTTAAATCCATAGCGACGTTCTACCATATTTTATTCCCCCTTGTATAAAGCGTAATGTATAATATATACATTACTAGTATCATTCGTAATATTCAAATTAATTGATTTTGTTGATACGCTTTTAGTAACATCCGATAATTTTATAGTTGAACTTACATTATATACAGAATTATTAAATGAAATCTTACTTACAGAAATACTATCTGCAATAGTTGTGTTAAAATTTGCGATCATTGCTTGAAATTTTGTATAATTATACATATCATTATCTTCAAGAGGTATTGAAAAACTTTCTCCAGGTAATATTGCACGAGAAGCCCGAGTCGTTCTATAAGTTTTCGTATCAATACCTTCCTGCACACCGTCATTGGACGCAAACATCTTTCCGACCTTAACGTCTTCTCTAGTAGCATCAAAAACCACTGCAGAATCAGTTACTGTTCCTACAAGTGTATTTCCGTTACCATCAACAATTTCTACCATTTTAGGTATTCCGAATCCACCAGTTGCGTTGCCATATAATCCGCTCATACAACAACCACCTCCTGAACCTTAACCTGAATAGAAATTGCAGCACTTGGCAAACCACCAGCTACATAAACTCTGACAGTTCCATTGCCGCTCTGTGTAGTAAAGGCCAGTCCATCATCCTGCCATTGCGCAAGTTGTGTTGGGGTAGGTTGTAAATCTACAACGCTAGTTTCAGTTACACATGACAAAGCAACATCCTGATAATATGGACTGGAAGACCCACCCCAAGTCTTACTCAATGTAATAGTAGTTACTTTTGGTAGCATATTTTGTAGCATAGCAATAGTAGCATAAGTGTCGGTAAACACATTGCCATTTGCATCAGCTTTCGCCTGTGGCACAGTGCCATATATATCTGCAGCAACAGGTTTAGTTAATCCTTCCACAACCCATGCCGTGCCATCATAAACAACAGTAAGTGGTTTGTTCACAGAAATCCAAGTTTTAGCATAACCCGACTGTAATGTAGTAGTCATTGTACTAAGTCTACGTTTAATTGATTTTGCTCCTAGTCCATTAACATTTAAAGTCGGAGAGACATCCGCGCTTGTCTTATTCGGAATCATAATAAAACTTGCGCCAGCTTCTAAAGCTGTAATACCAGGAACAGTTGCAGCGTATGCAATACCATCTGTACTAGAAGCTGTTGCAGTATATACACCAGCAGAAATTTCTGCTTTAGATGAAACAGCGTTGGTTATTTGATCAGAAACTGCTGTATCACCAATAAGCGTATGTAAATTTTCAATCTCAGCATTAATAACCTTGTTTTGTACAGGATTTTCACTAGTAGAAGATAGCTCGGCATCAGTTTTTACTACAAACGGTAAAGAGTTAACGTTTGTAATTCCGTCACCAACCTTGACTCGCTCATAATCATGTGTAGAATCAATATCAAAAATAACAAATTCGCCTTGCTTTGGAATAAAACTAGATTTACTCCAATTAGCTTCAGTATCATGCTTATGAATGATACGAGATTTAATATTTTTTTCAGCCATTTTTATTTCTCCTTCAATTTGTCAATTTCAAAATTTAGAGAAAGGACGGGCCATCATTTCAGACCCGCCCTATATTTTAGAAATTAAACAGTAGTAGAGTCTCCACAATCAAGCACCAATGTTACTGCATCATCAAAATCAATAGTTACATCAGTACCCGTCTTGGTAGCCTTTAGACCTGTGCCAGCAGTAATGGACTGAACAGCAGTATCTAACTTTGCCTTATCGCCATCAGCAAATTTGTCAAGCTCTGCGGCATTAGCATGACTATGCTTCTTAGCAACAGCATCGGCTAGATTAACCTCAGTTTGTGTATAAGTATCAAGTAATGCCTTGTTAGCATGAGTATGAGTGTCAGTTTCTAGTGCAGTAATACGATCAACCGCATCCTTGATATCTCCAGCCTTTAGGGCGTTAATAGCCTCTGTAATCTGAGCGGAAACAGTTTTATCGCCAACTTTTTCCTCTAGAGCACTAATTGCTGCGCTCATTGCAGAAGCATCATCTGGGTGTTTCTGAATCCAAGCAGCAATTTCCTGTAGCGTGTTAAGAGAGTCCTTCGCACCTTCGGGAATAAGCTGTGCAGCAAGCTCCTCATTTGCAATTGTACGAATAGACTTATCAGTATCTTCGCCAATTAGAGTAGAAACTTTACCAGAAAGAGCGTTTACATCCGTTGCATTAGCCTTATCACCAAGAGCAGTCTGTAAGCCAATAACATCGTCAATGGCATGATTATGTTCTTTAGCAGCATAAATATTAGTGTAATCTGGTAAATCCGCACGAACAACAGTAATTACACCGTCTTCCTCGGAAACGGCAGATACATACTTGCCTGCAACAGCCTCATCAGCCTTATCAAGCTTAGCAATTTCTGCAGTAATCTGAGCAGCTACGGAACCACCTTCGCCTACAGCAGATTCAAGAGCATCAACACGAGCATCCATAGCAGTGTCGAGCTTATCAGCATACTTCTTAGCACCAGCAATTGTAGCGGAAGCATCTGTGTCAGAAGTAGAGCCCTTTAGTTCAGTCTTAGCATCAGCAACAGCGGTGCTAATCTGAGAAGCAACCGCAGTATCACCAACAAGTGCGCTAACTGTAGCAATATCTTCCTTATTCTTCTTAATATCGGCTTTAACAGCAGCATCGTCATAAGTAGCAGCCGTCTGAGCATCAGCGATCATCTGAACGACAGTCTTATTGTCTGGTACAGTACCAACTTTAGTCTTTAGAGCGTCAACATCAGCTTGTGCGTCCGTACCAGCCTTCTTTGCAGCAGCAATAGCATCGTCCTTAGCGTCAGCATAACCCTGAGCTTCGGTCTTGGTAGCATAATCACCAGCGGCCTGTTTCTTACCAAGTTCGGTCTCAACAGACTTAAAGTCGTTAATGACGTCACCAGTCTTAATGCCAGCAATTGCTGTATCATTAGAAGTCTTATAAGAGTCTAGAGCATTCTGTACTTTAGCAGCTTCGCCCTTGACTTCATAAGTGTCAGCTAATTTTAGAGCAGCAATAGCGTCAGAAATCTGAGTAGCAACTGCCTTTTCTCCGACTAGACCCTCTAGAGCATCAATGTCGTTTTCAGCAGTACCAACGCGAGTCGTTAGTGTCTTTAGAGCTGCATCAGTAGCAATACCAGCACCAGCAATAACATTATTAACAAATGTCGTTAAAGCAGACTCTGACTTCGCCGCCGCAATGACGTCACTTGCTTTAGCATAAACATTCCAAGGAAGTTCCTTAAACGTCTTAACGCCATCCTCGCCAATTTTGATCATGCAAACTGGTTCGGTCAATCCAGTGCCTGCAGTAGCTGCAACGGTAGCAATTGCGATTTCCCCTTTCTTAAGAGGAAGCGTAGATTTGTTCCAATTTTCCAGAGTGTCAACTTTGTTTAGAATTCTCGTGGAAATAATTTTTTCAGTAGCCATAATTACATTTCTCCTTTATTAATTAAATATTTATCACCTAAAAGATCATCTAATATCATAGAATCTCTTTTGTCATATGGAATACGAACAAGTGGGATATTATGAGATAAAGCGTATTGATTTTTAATAGAGTCATGAGTCTTTTGCTTATTAAACATTTCTTGTCCACCAAAAAAATCAATTGGTTCATCATGTTGTATCCCATCAAACTCAATAATTTTATACGGTAGGTTATTCTCACTTATTAAAATAAAATCATATTTTAATCGATTGCCATCAATATTCATTAAATCATCAAAATACGGTTTATTGTAAATATATGCAATACCATTTTTATCTAATATTTCTCGTATTTTTGCTTCACCAATTGATTTTGTACATCCACAAGAATAAACCTGTCCTGCATTCAACCTACTAACAGAAGCATAATGGGTGTTTCCGCAATCACAGTCACATTCCCATACAACACTTCCATTTATACGCATATCCATTGGACGGCGCGCAACTAACTTTCCAAATCTTGTATTGGTAATATCTAGCGTGTTGTTATCATGTAATACGTCTGAGCATAAACATCCACAAGATCTAGTGTTTCCATCTTTTAAAGAGTCTCCTCTTATAGATATCAAAGGACTTCCGCAAGCGCATTGGCACCAATAATATGCTACCATTTTTCCATCAGGTTTTTTTCTCAAACAATCAAACGCAACAACTGTCAGCCTTCCATATACTTCACCAATCATAGCCTTTCGTGTGTTTCGATTCCTATTTTCTAAAGCCTCAGCGATTTTGCAACCACATGATTTCACATGCCCGCTTTTTAATCCATCAGACCTACATGCAACTTGCTGTCCACAATCGCATAAACATATCCAATATACTTTTCTTGTTTCTATTTTTGTATAAACAGGAAATAATGCTGTTAGCTTACCAAATTTTTGTTTACTAAAATTGTTCATATTTTTTGTTAACGCTCGTTCCGTCCACTCGATACCTCTACAATCAGTACCACTTCTCATAGTATCACCTCCTCATTCGTAACTTCTATTCATTTTGTATTGTTGTTTTTATCAAACAGGAACAACAGTGTAATAATCACCGTCTTCAACTGATTTATAACCATCAGCTACAAAATTAGTATGCTCTCCTTCACAGTTGCAGTCAGCGGGATTAAATTTATAGAATCGTCCTCCGCGAACAATTATACTAGAAATCCCTGCTTTGTAATCTGCATCTCTACAATTCAAGGTCCATTCTGGTTTTGCAGCAATAAATGTACCACCATTTATTTCAATATTTCCACCCGAAGAAGCATAGATCAAGTCTGTGCCGCGTTCACTACCATCAGTCGAGTTACAATAAGTTCCATCGTTAATAATAACCTTTGCATTTTTCCCAGTACACCAAATAGCCATGGAATAATTATCAGAGCCAAGCGTACCACTTACAGTACCAGTTCCGTCAAGAGTTGTTACACCACTTTCAATTTTTACCGCGCCAAGTGAACCATTTGCAGTAAATGTTTTTGCGCCAAGATCAATTGTTACATTTTCAGCATTAATAACTAGATGGTCATCATCATTGGTACCCATATTTACATCTTCTTGTAATGTAACAACATCTCCATTGTCAGCACCGTTTATTGCATCAACAATACTGTCATACCCTATATTCCCAATTCTAGTAGGATATACGGGTGGATTTGTAGATGCGCCACCGCCATCTAAAATTAACTCACTACCAATTGGAACAAATATACTATCAACACTGATCTTATTTACACTCATTTCACCATTGCTGGAAACATTCACTTTATTTGCACCAGTAGATGATCTAATAACACCAGCCTTATCTATGCTAGCAATAGGAATATTAATAGTTTTGTCTACAATATCAGCAGTAGAACCACCAATGTCAATCTTTTCTATCTTATTAACCTGCGCACCAGATTCAATATTTTCTAACTTTTCAAGCAAGGTATCAGTAAAATCATTTGTAGATAAGCCCTTACCTGGTGCAGCATCAACCTTACCAGAAACGGCTTCGTTAATTTGATCAGATACACTCTTGTTACCAACAAGACCTTGTAGAGCAGTAATATCTGCTGCCATATTAGCAGCCTCGTCACCATGCTTAGCAACATAGTCAATTAATTCTTTATAACTATTTACAACACCATCATCAGAAACATCTGTTGCAAATTTATTAATAGCAGCAGTAATCTTATCATCAACAGACCCATCGCCTACTTTGCCCTCCAATCCTTCAACTCTTTCAAGTAGAGTAGAAGAGCCTTCGCCAGATGGTGTCAGAATTTCTTTAACTGCGCTTACATCAGTTTGCAAGTTAGTTACATCAGATTGTAAACCTGCAACAGTAGTTTGTAATCCCTCAACTGTTTCAGTAGATGGAACTACCCATTCTAGCGTGCCATCAGCCTTCTTACGAGGCTGGGCACCCGTTTCAGCAGCGTCAAAACCTGCTAGCTTAAAAACCCCGTCATCTAGCACAATAGAAGTGCCATCAGCAGAAACTTCTACAGTACCAGCGCCGCCAATTGGTTCTAGCTGCTCATAAGTTTTTGCACCATCGCCAATTTTTAAAGTATTAAGTTCAACGTCAAAACAAGG
>NFYZ01004848.1_pt1 | contig 16842 bp, 18 predicted proteins | sample 1092561 | NCBI WGS metagenome assembly NFYZ01 (sample SAMN03609887, study PRJNA323583) | gut metagenome | isolation source: feces | host: Rattus norvegicus | place: Malaysia | collected 2013 | reverse complement strand
TCATCACTGTCACTTTGCATAACCTGCCGATGATTAGGCTTTTTCATATATATTAACGCTTTAGATGAATTATAAGATTTTTCTATTATAGAGTTAGGTAAGTCAACGCCTTCATTTTTGCTAATATAAATTAATTTTAATAATGCTAGCACAACTACTACATGATACATAGGCGATTGCTCCCAATGTACTCCGTCTTCAAACACTTGCAAGTTCAGCTGTTTCTCTAATTTATCTATAGCCCAATTTAGTTGATTTTTATTAGAATCAGTCTCCCCAAAAGTCATTAATACAGCTAGCACTCCAGTAGTTTGTAATATCCCCCAATTACTTATTAGATCCTTCTCTTTGAAATGTTTTTCTATGAAATTCGTATGTTCATATAATGAATTTAATATAGTTGACAGTTCATGATCCTTTAGAAGTCCTGTTGAAATAATGTGTTTTAAGGAGATTGTCCAACTCATAGCTCTAATTCCTGCTTCAATAGTTCTCCATGCTTTAGAGCTTTCCTTTACAGGATTATTTTTAATCCAATGTAGTATTATTTCAATCCATTTCTTTATATAACTTTCATCTTCTGTTAAATAATATGCTATTATAAGAGAGTATAAATATTCATGCCTATTAAGCATAAATATCCATTCTTCATCTCCATTTGGAGCATAATCCCATTGTAGCGGCTCTAACTTATATGGAATATTTGTAGGTTCCATATCCCATGGTGAATTAAATAGGAAAATATTTTCTTTTATTAAGTTAGCCTTCATTATAGCTTTTTTACAATCTTTTTTATAATATTTTTTAGTATATTTAATTACATCTGATACCCTAAAATATGATTTTTCATTTTTCCTCATTATAAATATCACCTCTAATTATAAAAGGCTATTAAAAATAATAGCCTTTTATAATAGTTAATTAATCATTGTATCTTTAGTTGTTCCTACAATTATTGATTTATCCATATTGATTAAAACACCTTTTGATATTTCTAAAGATACAACATTTTTATTCATTTTTGCTATTCTTCCATAGATACCTGTTGCTGTTAGAACATTGTCTCCTATTTTTAATTTATCTTGAAAACTTTGTATTTTTTCTTGTTGTTCCTTCATTTTTTTTCGATTTAGTATTGGTATTATAATTCCACTATATATAGAAGCAATAATCATTAAAACTATGAAAATCCATAAGACTTTTTCTTTAATTATCATCACAACCTTCTATAAATTCTTTGGTTGATAAAACTTGCATCATGTCTTTAGATTGTTCCATAGATTCTTCTATTTCATTGGATATATCACTTTTTTGTTCTTCCATAAATAGTAGTTTCATAGAAAGATCTAACATCATACTTAAAGGTATTCCTGAAATTACATATTGATTTGGAGATTTTTTTAATGTTAATAACCTTCTAGATACAATCTGACTAGGTGCTCCCCCAGCAAGATCCGCAAAAACTACTAAGTTATCATATTTCTTTATATATTCATCGATTATTTCTTCAAATTTAGCATGATCTATTTCTTCATTAAGGTTTTGAGCATGTATTCTATCATTTTCACCTATTAAAATATCCAAGGATGATTTCATTCCTGTGGCAAATTCTCCATGTCCAACAATTAAAATATCATACATATCCTTATCTCCTTTTTTAAATTTACATTATGCAAATAGTCCAATTACTGATCCTAATACTCCAATAACAATAGTTAAAAATATTAGCTTATAAGTAGTCCATTCATGTTTACTAATTAATCTATAGATAATAAATATAAATATTACTGGTAATAATTTTGGAGTTATTTGATCTAGAACAGTTTGTACTGCTATTTCATTTACTTCTCCACCTGGCATTTCTGCCACATATTTTAATGGTACATTTATTTTAACGAAGCTTACTGCAAGTCCTGATACTACTGTAACACCAACGATTGAAGCAGCTCTTGATATACTAGCCATTTTTTCACTTAAACTATCTATAGCTTTTGTTCCAAGTTTATAACCTTGATATCCAGTTAATAACTTAGTACCAATAAGACATGCATTTATACCTAAAAAGAATATTATTGGCCCTGCCACCATACCGTCAGCTGCCAATGCAGCTCCTATACTTGAAAATAATGGAGCCAACCCAAATTGAAATAAAGAGTCACCTATTCCTGCAAGAGGTCCCATAAGGGCCATCTTTATAGAACGTGCATCATCTGGTGATTGCCCTCCATCTAACATAGCTAAATGTAAACTTGTTATGAAAGGTAGTACTTGAGGGTTAGAATTAAAGAATTCTATATTTGCCAATGTAGACTCTTTAAGCATGTCCTTATTATTTGCGTATATTTTCTCTAATCCTGGGAAAATAACATATGCATATCCAACACCCTGATAATTTCCATAGTTAAAAGCTGATTGCAAGAAAAACGAACGAAATATTATTCTTAAGTAATCTCCCCATTTTAAAACTGGATTTTTAGATTCCACCTTGTATCGCCTCCTCTTGATTATTTTTATCTCCTTTTGAATAGTAATCATATAGTGCAAATACTAAAGCTACAAAAGCTGTTCCCATAACCGGTAATTCTAAATATGCAACACATACATAACCTAATATTACAAAAGGTATATATTCTTTTTTAGCCATTACATTTAATATCATTGCAAATCCTATAGCTGGTAACATTCCCCCTGCAACAGTTAACCCATTTGTTAACCACTCTGGTATAAGATTTACAAACTTTTCTACCCCTTTCATACTTACAGAAGAACCAAAACCTACAACGAATCCTACAATAAAAAATGCAAATATTGTGATATTTGAAATAACTTTAAATTTATTAAATTTACCTTCTTTGATTGCCTTGCTTGCAGTTGTACTTGTACCAGATAGTGCTGTATAAGTTAGAGTTATTAAAAACTGAAACGCTACAGCAAACGGAAATGATAAAGCTAAAGCTGTTCCTGTATCCATACCTGATTCTTTCATTGTAATTGCCATTAAAGTTCCTACAATTCCTGGTCCTAATTGATTAGGTGGAACTGTTCCTCCTGCTCCAACTCCAAAGCCCATAAATGCAATTTCTGAAACTGCTCCCATTGCAAGAGCTGTAGGTATATCTCCTAAAATTAAACCTACTCCTAAGGATAAAACCAAAGATCTGTTTGTATATATTCCCCACATCTGGCCTACAAGGCAAAATCCAGACCACAATCCTATTAATATAGATTGTCCAATGCTAACTGCCATAGTTTACACTTCCTTTCATAATTTTTTATAAGTATTCTGTTATATCAATTTCCTTTGAACCATCATTCCCAAAAGGTGTAGTACGTGTGTTGAATTTTATTCCATGCTTATTACTTAATTCTCTAAGAGCTTCTTTGTCTTTTTCACCTAATGAAATAGAACGTGTTATTTTTTCTTTATCTTCTTGATGGTGTATGTTTCCTATATTTATTTCCTCTACCTCAACTCCTCCTTCAATAAGTCTTAATGCATCTTCTGGAGTTTTACATACTAAGAAAATAGTTTGATGTGGTGCTGCTTTATGAATTATTTCACAAGTATGCTCTATTGAGAAAAATCTCATTCCTACAGATTTTGACACAACTGTTTTCATTAATGTTTGTTGTAAAGAATCTTTACTTACTTCATCATTTGCTACAATTACTAAATTTACTCCTAGTGAGTTTAGCCAAACTTGCCCTTGACCATGTATTAATCTTTCGTCAATTCTCATCATTTTAATATTAGGTTTTCCCATAATGTTCCCTCTTTCTTTTTTATTATCTATGTTTTCGAATTTATTACATTTTTATTTAACCTTTATATACTTTTGATTTTCACCTCCTATAATATAATTCAATATACTGAACTTTCATAACCATATCTACTTGTTTTTATATATTTTATGCTTGGTAAATCGGTTTACTAAACATAAAATATTTTTCATTTGCTAACATGATAACATTTTCATAAACTTTAGTCAATAACTTTTTTATTTTTAGTTTTAGTGAGTCAACTAGGACCGTCCCCAGTGACTCAGTTTTTGAGTCAGTAGGGACGGTCCTTACTGACTCACTAAATGTACTAAACATGTCATTAATATTATCTATTCACGATATCCACAAAATAATTTATAAATTTTTCATATTCCCCATCTACTGCTACTTCGACATTAGGCTCCCTTCCTAAAATATTGTTAAAATCACAAACTGTCATTCCATCACATAATTCACTATTAGCCTCTATATCAACATAATACTCCTTAGTCTTTACAATAGATGGATCAATTACGGTAGCCACTGCTAAAGGGTCATGAAGAGAGCAGTTTTCAATACCGAATAATTGGCTGCATTTATTAATATAATATTCTAAGACATCTTTTGTAAAATTAGCTATGGGTTTCCTATTACAAAATCGTTTTAGATCATGTCTATAAATTAAAGCATTATTTGTCACATCCAATCCTACCATTTTTATTGGAATACCGCTTTCAAAGACTACTCTTACGCTTTCAGGATCTGTATAAAAATTAAATTCGGCGGTTCTAGTTTCATTTCCAATGCCATTAATAGCTCCACCCATCATTACTATTTCCTTTATGTACTCTTTAATTTTAGGCTCCTTTTTTAGTGCAAAGGCCATGTTTGTAGGGGGACCTAATAATATGATAGTCATCTCCTTTTTATTTTTCATAACTGTCTCAATAATAAAATCTACCCCATGAATTCCCTCATGATATTTTACTTCCATATCTCTTAAAGCTCCACCAAGTCCATCTAATCCATGTACTCCATCGCTAAATTGGATCCCCCTTAATAATGGAGCTGTCATTCCTTCACAGACGGGAATATCCTCTTTTTCTAGAATTTTTAATATTTTTAATGTATTTACTGTAGCAGTCCTTGCTGGCACATTTCCTGCCACAGTAGTTATACCTTTTACATCTAATTTTTTACTTTTTATAGCAAGAATTAAAGCAAGAGCGTCGTCTATTCCCGTGTCTACATCAATTATTACCTTTTTCATTTTCATCATATATCACTCCCTCGAGAACTTATATGCTATGCAACATACATCTATTATATCTAATTTAAACTAAACCTTCTTTTTAAAAAGAAGGTTTAGTTTAAATTCATTTTATTCTTTTATTATTAATTCTAATTCTACTGGAACATTATCTTCTACATCTTCACCTTTTAATGCTTTTACCGCTGTTTCAACAGCCATATTACCAATTAAAGCTGGTTGTTGTGCTATAGTTGCTGCTAAATCTCCTTCTTTTACTGCAGCTACTGCATCATCAGTAGCATCAAATCCAACTACTAAAATATCTCTGTCACTTGCTTTTATAGCTTCTAAAGCTCCTAAAGCCATTTCATCATTATGAGCAAATACCGCATCGATTTCTGGTTGGGATTGAAGAATGTTTTCCATTACTTCTAATCCTTTCGCCCTATCAAATTCTGCTGTTTGTTTTGCTACTACTGTTATATCTTTGTCTTTAATAGCTTCATTAAATCCTTCTCCACGTTCTGTTGCTGCATTTGTTCCTACTATACCTTCTAGTTCTACTACATTACCTTTTCCACCTAATTGCTCAATTATATATTCTCCAGCCATTTTACCACCAGCAACATTATCGGAAGCAATATAGGATAGAACTTCTCCCCCATTAGATGCCCTATCTACAGTAATTACAGGTATATCTGCATCATTAGCTGCCATAACACTGTTTACAATGGCATCTGAATCTGTAGGATTTACTAGAATTAAATCTACATCTTTTGTTATTAAATCTTCCATATTAGAGGCCTCTTTAGATGGGTCATCCTGTGAGTCTAAAACTATAATTTCTACACCTAATTCCTTTGATTTTTCTTCTGCTCCTTCTTTCAATGATACAAAGAATGGATTTGTTTGTGTTGATATTACGAATCCTATGGTATAGTTATCCTTATTTGTATCTGGTGTTTCTCCTTCCTTATTAGTGCCGCATCCTACTAAAGAAAAACTTAAAGCCAATATTAATAATAATGCAAAGCCTTTTTTCATAGTAATTAACTCCCTTCATTTTTTAATAATGTAATTATATTTTTTTCCCAAGCCATTTAACAACATTAGAAAATAGGGTATTATAAGATTCCCATTCTAAAAATTCTGGTGACCCCCAATGAGGGGATATATCACTAGCAAAGATAAAAGTTCTTCCTTCACCATGCTCTTTAGCAGCCATAAATACATGGTTAGAACATTTTGCTATTACATCCTCAGGGTCAATTTCAAATAACATATTGTACCCTAAGAAATGTGGCCATTCCTTTGACACACCATTTAAAATTGGATGAGAATCATTAACAATCCTAGGGTAAACCCCTCCTTTGTTTTTAATAGTTTAACTTTTTAAAACAAAACTCCCGCTTTAAGAATTATGTTAGAATACGGAGTGAATTCTCCTGTTCTTATTACAGCCTTTACATTTTGGGAAAGCTCTTTTAATTCTGAATGAGGTATCTCCTTTAATGGAAATTCATCTTTCACAACCTCATCAAGCTTTTCTCTCATATGAGGGCTTATTTCAGCCATCTCCTTATCTATTATCCCTTCTTCTACGCATAATTCACCTAGTACAGCTTTTAAAACTTGGAAAAAGCTAGGAACCCCATTGACTACTGCCAGATCTATAAGTTGTACACCTTTTGGTACTGGCATTCCTGCATCACCAATTAAAATCATATCTTCATGGGCCATTTCTGCTATACATTTAGATAGTTCGCCATTTAAAAGACCTATCTTCTTCATATTTCTCCTCCTTAATTGTTTTCCTTTTTGTCTAGTAGTACTGCAACTAATATTACAATTGCTTTAGCTATCATTTGGTAATAGGATTGCACATCCATTAAATTAAGTGCATTATTGAGTATACCTATAATCAACGCACCTACTATAGTACCTATAATAGTACCTTGTCCACCTACTAAGGATGTTCCCCCTAATACCACTGCTGCTATTGCATCTAATTCATAACCCTCTCCAGAGGTTGGCTGAGCTGAGGATAATCTAGAGGTTATAATAATTCCTGCTATAGATGCCAATATTCCACTTATGGTATAAGCTAATATCTTTGTCTTATCAGTATTCACCCCTGATAATAAGGATGCTTCCTCATTACCTCCCACAGCATATAAATGCCTTCCAAATTGTATATGGTTCAGAACGTAATAACAAACTAAAAATATTATAGCCATTATTATTACAGGTACTGGTATAGCTCCAACTGAACCAGTACCTATCCACCTAAATACTGGAGATACAGTAGCAGCAGGAATAGCTATAGGTTTGCCCGAAGTCAATACCATAGTAGAACCTCTGAGTAATATCATAATGGATAAAGTCGCTATAAAGGGCTGTACCCTACCTTTTGTAATAATTATTCCATTTAACATCCCTGCTATAGCCCCTATGAAAATTGCCGCTAAGAGTGATAACCAAATATTTACTCCTGATGAAAGCATTTTTGCAGCTACTGCACCAGAAAATCCAAGAATAGAACCTACTGATAGATCAATCCCCGATGTTAATATAACAAAAGTCATTCCCGCTGCAATAATTGCATTAATGGAAGTTTGTCTAAATACATTTAATAGGTTTGCAGTAGTTAAAAACTTTGGCCTTATAATACTTATTATTATGGAAAATATAATGAGACCTATTAAAGGCCTAGCTTTATTTAATTTTTCTTTCATTTCCATATATATCTATTCCTCCCTAACAATATAGCTCATTATTTTTTCTTGAGTGGCTTCATCCCTTAAAATTTCACCTTTTTGTTTTCCTTCATGCATTACTAAAACTCCATCGCTCATACCTAATATTTCAGGCATTTCCGAAGAAATCATAATTATTGATTTACCTTCCATTTTTATTTGATTCAATAAGTCGTATATTTCTTTTTTCGCCCCTACATCAACTCCACGAGTAGGTTCATCTAAAATTAATATTTTTGGATCTGTAAGTAGGGCTTTTGCTATTGCAACTTTTTGTTGATTTCCACCACTTAAGTTTTGAACTTTATGGTAGAGAGAAGGTGTCTTTATATCCATTTTTTCCTTATATTCTGATGCCACTTCATATTCCTTTTTCTTATCTATTTTTAAAAATGTTTTAAATTTTTCTAATGCTGAAATTGTCATATTATTTTTTACATCCATCATTAGAATCAACCCATCGCCTTTACGATCCTCTGATACGTAGCATATCCCATGTTCCAAGGCTTCCTTGGGAGTTTTACATTCTATTTCCTTGCCTTCTAATATGATTTTACCTTTTTCTTTTTTGTAAACTCCATATAATGTTTTGGCTAGTTCAGTCCTACCTGCCCCTACCAATCCTGAAACTCCCAAAATTTCCCCTTCTTTTAAAACAAAATTAATATCATCTATATATTCATTGCTTAAATTTTCAACTTTTAAAACCTCAGCTTTAAAGTCTGTCTTTATATAAGGAAATTGTTCATCTAAAGTCCTTCCAACCATTAGACGAATAATTTCATTTTCATCTACATCTGATACTTCTTTTTCAGCAACATATTGTCCATCCCTTAAGACTGTAATTTTTTCACAAACATTAAATACTTCATTTAGTCGATGAGATATATAAACGATTCCTTTTTTATCTTTTTTAAGTTCATCGATTACCTTAAACAAACTTTCCACTTCTTGGTCAGTCAATGTATCTGTAGGCTCGTCCATAATTATTATATTTGCATTTAAAGAAAGGGCTTTAGATATTTCAACCATCTGTTGTTGAGCTATAGATAATGTATTTACTTGTGTCGTTGGTTTTATATTTATATTTAACTTTTCCAAAATATCCTTGGATTGATTAATCATTTCTTTCTTATTTAGCCTACCTGTAGAAAACTTTATTTCTCTTCCTAAGAATATATTTTCATATACTGTTAAATATGGTATTAGATTTAATTCTTGGTGAATAATCGCTATACCCTTATCTATAGCATCTGTAGGTGATAATATTTTTTCTTCCCTATCATTTAAAAATATCTGCCCTGAATCCATTTCATAGACCCCAGATAATATTTTCATTAGGGTACTTTTTCCTGCACCATTTTCTCCAATCAACCCCATAGCCTCGCCTTCATATATTGCAAAGTCCATATTATCTAGAGCTTTAACTCCTGGAAAGCTTTTTGATATATTTTTCATTCTCAATATTGATTTTCCCATAATATCCTCCTATAACTAAAGGTTCCGTGATTTTTACCTTTTAAACTCTTCAACTTCTTTTCTCGTTGGAAGTGAACTTTGAGCTCCTACTTTTTGAATGGATAAAGCTGCTGTTTTCTGACCCATTTCAATAGCCTGTCTAATATCTTGATTCTTTAAATATGAAGATGAAAACCCTCCAATAAAACTATCCCCTGCTCCTGTTGTATCTACAACATCCACTTTGTAAGCATCAAAGAATTCATGTCCTTTAGAATTAACGTGTAGTACTCCTTTACTTCCCAATGTAACAACTATTTCTTTTGCACCTTTATCTAATAAGACTTGGGCTGCTTCTAAGATAGAGTTATCATCGGTAATATCTATTTTAGACATTCTTTCTAGTTCATGTTCATTAGGGATGAGAATATCAACATTTTTTATAATTTCATCATCTAATTCTTTAGCTGGTGCTGGATTTAATATAGTTGTTTTCCCTAGGCTTTTTGATATTTTCAAACCTTCCTTCACTGTTCCAAGGGGAATTTCCAACTGGAATATTACAATTTGAGCTTCTTTAAAAGCATTATAATGTTTTTTTAAGTATTGTCCATCTACCTGGCTATTAGCTCCCGGAATTACTACAATATTGTTATTTCCTTTCTTATCCAAATTGATAACTGCAATACCTGTGGAAGATTCTGCTGCCTCTATATGAGTTGTATTGACTCCCGCTTCTTTCATAGACTGGATTAACGTTTTCCCAAAGCCATCATCTCCAACTTTCCCTAAAAATATTACATTATTATTTAATTTAGCAATGGCAACTCCCTGGTTAGCACCTTTTCCTCCTGGAATTTGTAATAATTCTTTACCTAAAAGGGTCTCTCCAACTTTTGGAATTTCATCTGTTTTAACAACTAAATCCATATTCATACTTCCCACTACTGTTATTATTGGATTCATTAAGCACTCCCCCTTTCGATTAGTTCAGTTTTTAGTACTTTAGTTAAGCTTATGTCTTCTTTATTAATTATACTTATCAACATATTCACTGCTTCCATTCCTATATTATATATAGGTTGTTTCATCGTTGTTAGTGAAGGATCTAGATATTTAGAAATATGGATATCGTCAAAACCAATTACCCTTACTTCCTCTGGCACTTTAATCTTTTTTTCCTTAAGGGCTTTAATGGCACCAATGGCTATTAAATCATTTCCGCAACAAAGTCCATCTATTTTAGATTGTTTTAACAAGGTTATAGCCCCCATATATCCCGAGTCTATGGTATATCGTTTAAGAAATATTTTCTCATCTTCTATCTTTAATCCATTATCTAAAAGAGAGTTTTTATATCCTTTTAAACGTTCAGCAGATGGCTTATTTTTATTATCTGAAGATATAAATCCTATATTTTTACATCCTTTTTTAATAAGATAAGATGTTGCATTATATGCCCCCTGCTCATTGTCTACAGTAATACGCCCAACCTTTTTATTAATATCTATATCCCTATCTACAAGTACCATAGGTATATTAAACTTTTCCATGGATTTTTTAATACTTCCTTCTGATGCTGTCATTATAATTCCATCTACCATTTTCTCTTGCAGAATATATAAATATTTTTCTTCTTTTGTTTCCTTGTTATCTGAGTTACAAATAATAACAGAGTAGCCTTTCTTCTCGGCCGCATCTTCTGCTCCCCTTGTTAATTCAGAGAAAAAAAGGTTCATAACGTCTGGCATGATAATTCCTATAGTTTTAGTTCTTCTTGTTTTAAGACTTTTTGCAACACCATTTGGTATATAACCTTCCCTTTCAACAATTTCCAAAACCCTCTGCCTAGTTGCATCACTTATATGCTGATCTTTACCATTAATAACCTTAGACACTGTTGCCGTCGAAACCTTTGCTATTTCTGCAATTCTTTTTATAGTCATTTTAGTCACTACCTTTTCTGAAACTAGGTAAACGATTACCTAAATACATTGTAGCATATTGATATAAAAAAGAAAAGAATTATTTTAGTGAGTCAATAGGGACGGTTTGAGACCACTGAAAAACATGCTATAAAAATTAATGGAGAAATGAAGAATCATCATGGATTAAACCGTACCCAGGGGTACGGTAAGCGAAGCATGTCTACACAATCTAAATTAAATAGATTTAACCTAGAAGATACTTGGACATGTAAATATATAAAGGATTAACCCCTCCTAGGTCTGGTGACCATAGAGAGGGATTGCATTATTCATTTTTTGTTTAAGATTTAATGACTGCTTTTACTTCAGTTCCTTTTAATACTGCATTTAATCCTTCTTCCCAATCTTCTAACTTAACTATTTTAGTTACCAAAGCTTCTAGATTTACCTTTTCTTCTTCTAAAAGCTTTAAAGATGTAGTCCATGAACTTGGTTTTTGGGATCTGCTACCAATATACCTTATTTCTCTTTGAACAATAGATTCTAAATCTATTTTGTCATATTTTTCAGCAAAAATTCCCACCTGTACAAAGTCACCTTGTTTTCTAATTAAATTTAACCCTTGATTTACAGCCAGAGCCATCCCGGAACAATCAAAGACCTTATCAGCTCCATATCCATTGGTTCTATCCATTACAATTTTGTCTAAATTTTCTGTCATTGAATCAACTATTAAATCCACACCAAGCTCTAAAGCCAGGTCTAATCTTTTTCTATCTTTGCTTACCCCTGATAAGATAACATAAGCTCCTTGAGATTTAGCAACTTGGCTTAGAAGCAACCCCATAGGACCTGGTCCTATAACTAGAACTATATCACCTTTACTAACTGAAGTTTTCTCTAAGGCCGCATGAACGCAACAAGCTAGAGGTTCTGTTAAACTTGCAGCCAAAGCACTTACATTATCCGGTAAGATATGAACACTTTCTTCCCTTGATAACACATACTCAGCAAAACTTCCATCCACTTGAGTTCCTATCCCCTTTCTTGTAGGACATAGATTATAATCTTTACTTTTACAAAAATCACATTCCTCACAAGTTTTAAAAGTAGTTTCACTTGTTACTCGATCTCCTACCTTTACTTTAGTAACATCTCTACCTACTTCTGTTACTATTCCTGAAAATTCATGTCCTAATATTACAGGTACATTTACTTTATACTCTCCTTTATATGAATGAATATCTGATCCACAAACCCCACTATATTTTACCTTTATTTTTACTAAATCATCTTTAACCTGTGGTTCTCCAATTTCTAATAACTCTAGATTTCCATAACCCAGCTTCACTTTTGCAAGTGCTTTCATAATATCTGCCTCCTAAACCTTATAATTAAAGTATTCCTGACAATAGTTGTGATAATTTAAGAATTGCCCAATTTAACAAATTACCACCTGTATCTAAATTGGATGCTTGAGCTACCCCTTCAGGCATAGTAAACTTAGCTTGAATTAACATCTCTGTAAACACTGGTGCAAAATTAGTCGCCATATATAGGCAAAATGCCATTACTATAGTTCCTGTAATTACCGAATGTATTATATTTCCCTTTCTATTACCTACTATAAATGCAACTAAAAATGGAATTGTAGCTAAATCTCCAAATGGTAAAACTTTATTTCCTGGTAAAGTAACCGCCAGAAATAATGTAATAGGAACCAGTATTAATGCTGTCGCCATTACTGAAGGATGTCCAACTGCTACTGCTGCATCTAAACCAATATATAAATCCCTATCTCCATATTTGGTTTGAAGTAAGTTCCTTGCTGCTTCAGAGACTGGTATTAGCCCTTCCATAATTATCTTAACCATCCTAGGCATTAAAAACATAACTGCCCCCATGCTAATACCCATATTGATAATACCCCCTACATCATATCCAGCTAATATACCTAATATTGCACCAATTATTACACCCATCATCATTGGTTCACCAAAAATTCCAAATCTTTTCTGTATAGATTCTGGATCAGCATGTAATTTGTTTATTCCTGGTATTCTTTCCACTAATGTGCCAACTATCATTCCTAATGGTGCAAAAGATGCTGTAGATGCCGTTGGTAACGATACACCTTCAAGCTGATAAAATTCTTGAACCATTGGTGCTGTTTTATCTGCTATAAATAAAGTCATTACTTCCATTAATATTACACAGAGTATTGCAAAAAACCAGTTATTTGTTAATATATAGCCAGTGGCTCCCCCAACAATGAAATGCCAATAGTTCCATAAGTCAATATTAAGGGTTTTTGTTGTTTTAGTTAAAATCATAATTATATTGACTGCGATAATGATTGGAATAGAAATAGCTGCTATAGGTGATGCCCACGCGGCAGCAGCTGCTGCTGGCCATCCCATATCAATAACTGTCAATTCTAATCCAAACCTTTCAACCATTTGTTGTGCAGCTGGTCCTAGGTTGTCACTTAGTAAGCCTATAACCAAGTTTATTCCCACAAACCCAATTCCAATTGTTAATCCAGATTTTAGAGCCTTTTTAAATCCTGTTCCAAATATTAAGCCTATTGTCAAAATGGCTAAAGGTATTATAACAGTAGGCCCTAAACTTAATATATACTGAACAGTTTCCATTAAGTTCATTTTTCCACCCCCCTATTTAGACAATACATCTATTATTTGTTTATCTAATTTTTCCTCACCTATACCAGTAATATAAGACATCGCATTTAGTGATGGAACGTCATATTTTGTTGGTAAAATAGTAGTAGATACAATTAGATCCGCTGCACTTGCAAGAGATGAAACCTCTGCAATTTTACATTGAGTAATTTCACAATCTATCTTGTTTTCCTTTAATAAATTTGTAATTCTTTCAGTTACAACAGTAGAAGTTGCAATTCCAGCTCCACACGCAACTAATATACGTTTTTTCATTATTTCCACCCCCTTTCCCCAATAATCCCTAATACTTCATTTTTAAGCTTTGCATTTAGCATACTATTTATAATATTTTCATTTTGAATTAAAGTAACTATTTCTTTTAATATAATTAATTGTTCCTCTGGTTCTTTTAACCCTAGCACAAAGACTATACTTACATCTGTCTCCTTACTTGCATCATCCATAAGATTAAAAGATATTGGATTCTTTAATGTATTTATTGATATAAACTGCTCATTTACAAGCTCAGAATCTGTATGTGGTATAGCAACACTATACTTAGATAGCTCTATTCCAGTTGGATATTTTTCTTCCCTTTCTTTAATCTTCTTTAAAAAGTCTTTTTTTACATACTTATTTTTGAAGGCTTTTTCATATACTTTATTAAATAACTCCTCTTTGTTTTGGCAATCTATTTCTACATCTATTAGTTCTTTTTTTATATATCTTGTAATTCCCAAAGTTTGCCCCTCCTTGATTAATTATTAGGTCTTATTATTATCTAAGTATTTTTTCTTCGAATTTTTTTATCATATTAGCGATTTCTTCAGGTGTATTAGCTTCTTCAATTGCCTTCATTATATCTTTATTACTTATTAGCTTTAGAAGATTAATAAATGCCTTTAGATGATCCCTGTTATCTAAAGCACTTAAACAGAAGACAAACTTTACTGGATCATTTTCCTTGTGATTAAATTTCACTGGTTTTCTAAGCCTCAACATACTTATATGAACATTATTTGCCCCTTCCGATGGACTTGCATGGGGCACTGCAACATTAGGAGCAAAAACTATATAAGGGCCATTATCTTTAATGTTGTCTATCATAGCAGTAATATATCTTTCTTCTATATAATCTTTCTCTAGTAATATGTTTCCAGACTTTCTTATAGAATCTTGCCAATCCTCTGCACGACCATCAAGAATTATGTCATCAGCTGTTAAAACCTCATGTAAGTATTTTTGTCTACCACCTTTAATTGTAATTACTTTTTTTATAACGTTTTCATTTGATTTCTTCCTAGAATAATTGTTCTTTTGTCTAACGTTAAAAATAGCTTTTTGTATCAATTCTATATCTTCCTTTGTAGGTATTGCATTAACAACTATAGTCTTATTTCTTAAAGAATCTATTTCAATTGTAGAGATTATAATATCAATTTCATCGGTATTATAATTTGCTAGACTATGGCCTGAAAGAATATCTACAATATTGAAATTAAAATACTTTTTTAACTTTGCACTCAAAAATAGTGCCGTACCAAAACCAGTTGAGCATACAAGCAACACTTTTATGTCACTATCACAATGCTTTTTCCTTTCTATAGCTGCTATAATATGCATTGCTATATAAGCAATTTCTTCTTCCTCCATTATTTGCCTAGTATACTCTTCTATAGGTTGAACATGCTTTTTTATTATTTCAAATATATCAGGATACAAATGCTTTAATTCCTTTTTAAAAGGATTTTCTATTTTGCTACCATGTTCCATCCTTTCAATCGTAGACTCTATATGTCTGATTAAAAAATTATAGAAATCATATTGAAACTGCTCTACAATATCTAAATCTTTACTAACTCTATATACAAATTCAGTTGATAACGTCTGTATTTTTAAACTATTTTTGTTGGGTTTTGTATAATCTTTAATAAAAGTTTTTTTACTAATTTCTTCGTATAATAAAAAAGCTTCCATGCTGGAGTATGGCTGTCTATATTTCTCAGATATAGATTTTATTATTTCTTCTGACATACAATATTTAGGGTCACCTTTAATGATATTATCATTTGTAATACTTATATCTATTTCATTTTCCCATCTATTAACTATAACTATAAGATAGTACAATATTTCCTTATAAGAATCATCAGTTAATTCTATACCATTCTTTATTTCTGCATTATTTATTATTAAATTTAAATATTCTATATTAAGATCTTGTTCTATTTCCTCTAGTAAAAGAATGTGAAAGATGCTCTTATCAAGTTTATTAAAACCAAGAGTACTTAAGCTTTCATATATAAAACTTAATATAGCTTCTCTTTTATCAGATTCATAACCAATTATCTTAAGACCTCTTCTTGGCTTTGACAATAAAATCAAGTTGTTTTTTTCAATCCACTCTTTAATATCTGGTAAATCTATAACTATGGTAGTTCTACTTACAAATATATGTTCTGCAATATCATCAATTGTTATATAATCATTAGCATTTAATAACATAATGATTGAAATTGTTTTCCTTTCCTCTGAAGATAATTTGTAATTATAATAATCGCTGTTTTTATGAATAATAGATTGTATTGATTCAGGGTTATAATTTTTATTGAAATATAGTTTCTCTTCTTGAGATATTTCAATAAAAGCACAGTCTTCCTTCTGAAAAAGTTCATTTATCTTATCCACATCATTCTTAATTGTTCTAATAGACACATTATGACCTTTGGCGATTTCTTCAATTTCAACTTCTTCACCTAAAGAAATACTATTAATAATATCATTCGTTCTTTTATTCATATTTACCACCTATCCTTATTATATAGAGCTTACTTCTAAATAAAAAGTATAACATTGTGTTAGAATTCAGTAAACTTTTACACTATTTAAAAATAGAATTCTATATGAACCATATTTTTTATCCCTTATTGAAAAACATATATTTACATAAAAAATAGCGGAGAAAATTCTCCGCTATTTATACAAAATTTATAAATTTATTA
>NFYZ01009324.1_pt1 | contig 16855 bp, 19 predicted proteins | sample 1092561 | NCBI WGS metagenome assembly NFYZ01 (sample SAMN03609887, study PRJNA323583) | gut metagenome | isolation source: feces | host: Rattus norvegicus | place: Malaysia | collected 2013 | reverse complement strand
CCTAGACAGAAAAACTATAAGCCTGTAGCGGAATGGAAAAAGATATTGGCTACTAATCAGCCTATCCCTTATGAAGAATTAGAAGGAATGAGTTGCATTGGTGGAGTGGATTATACAACTGTTAGGGATTTCTGCAGTGTGGGATTATTATTTAAACATAAAGGCAAAAGATATTGGTTAGAGCATACATTTGTCAATAAAAAGGTGCTGGAAATCCCTAGCCGAGAGTTTAAGTTTCCTATCATGGAAATGGTAGACAGAGAATTAATCACGATTATAGAAGATGAAACAATAAGACCTCAAACAGTTTCAGGGTGGTTCTTGGAGCAATCGAAAAGATATCATATTAAAAACATAGCAGCAGATCTTCACAGAGCAACATATTTAAAACAGGAATTTGAGGATGTTGGATTGCCACTAGAGATTGTAAGATCAGGGCCTATAACACATAGCAAATTATCACCTTTGATTGAATCTATATTCGCAGAGGAAACTCTTGTATTTGGTGATAATCCAACTATGAGGTGGTACGTAAATAATAGTTATAGAGAATTTGATAAGAAGGGGAATGTATCATTTAATAAAATAGAACCTATATTGAGGAAAACAGATGGCTTTTTTGCCTTAGTGCATGTTTTATCTATAGATGATGAATTGCAAGAAGATTCCAAGCCTATACTAATGAAACCAATCACATTTTAAGGGGGAGGTGAATAAGTGGCACTATTTGATTTTTTAGATAAATTTGTTGGACCTGATGGATTAATTAATTTAAAAACATGTGGTGTTGGAGCAAATGCAAGTGATAAATACAAAACTTTAGCCATAGAAGCAAGTATTGAGTTAATAGCTAAAACAATATCAAGAGCAGAGTTCCAAACCTTCGAAGAAGGCAAAGAGGTTAAGAAAACGAATTATTATATGCTGAATGTAGAAGCAAACAAAAACACATCAGCGTTTTTATTTTGGAAAGAAACTATCAAGAAGTTATTAGATGAAGGAGAAGCTTTAATACTCATAAAAAATAAGCAGTTATATTTAGCGGATAGCTTCACAAGAAAGGAACATGCTTTTGATGAAAACACTTATACTGATATCAAAATTAAAAATCAATCAATCAATGAAATATGGCACGAGAGACAGGTCCTGTATTTAAAACACGATAATTCCCAGATTAAGTCAGCAATAAATGAAACATATATAGACTTTAAAAAACTAATTGCTTCAAGTATTAAGGGTTATCAAAATAGCAAGTCTAGAAAAGGAACGTATGAAATCAATACAAGTTTCTCTAAATTGTTTGATGATGAAACAGCCATGCAGGAATATATAGCTGCTTTATTAAAAGATTTTATGGATCCGGAAAAAGATGCAGTCCTACCTGAAACTAACGGAGCGAAATACACCGAGATAGACAAGTCGAAAGGTAGCAAATCAAACGATAGCGGTAGAGAAACCAAGAATTTTATAGATGATATATTTAATTTTATAGCTATGGGATTTGGAATACCGCCTAGCTTATTAAAAGGTGATACAGTAGACACAAAAGATGCAGTTAACAACTTTCTTACATTCTGTATAAACCCTATTGCAAAATTAATCACAGATGAAATCAATAGAAAAATGTATGGGGCAGGAAACTATATTAAAAATACTTATGCTAAGCTAGATACTACTAAAATAAAGGCAGTTGATTTAAGAGATATAGCTAATTCTATTGATCTACTAAATAGGAATGCAGCCTTAACTATAGATGATATTTTAAGAACACTGGGGAAAGAGCCTATAGGGGGAGACGTAGGGGCAATGAGATTTGTAACTAAAAACCTAGAGTTACTGGACAATGTTTTAGAAAATGGAGAGATATCAAATCTTAAAGGAGGTGATTAAGTGAAAGGTAAAAATAAAAGAATGTGGCAAATCAAGCAATCTGCCGAAGCTGATGTTTTAGATATGTATATCTATGGTGATGTCGAGGGGGATTATTTTGATTGGTGGGAATGGGAAGTGGTAGAAAGCGAAACATCTGCTAATCACTTTAGAGAAGAATTAGCAAAATATCCTAATGCAAAAAGAATTAATATTTACATCAATTCTTACGGGGGGAGTGTATTCGAGGGTACAGCTATCTATAGCCAATTAAGAAGACACTCTGCTGAAAAAGTAGTTTATATTGACGGATTCGCTTGCAGTGTAGCGTCTGTAATTGCTATGGCAGGGGATAAAGTAATAATGCCTAGCAATACTATGATGATGATACATGATGCCATGACAGGCACTTTTGGGAATGCTAGGCAGCTAAGAAAGTCCGCTGATGATCTAGATGTAATCATGGAAGGAAATAGACAAGCTTATTTGGATAAATCAAGTGGTAAAATATCAGAAGAAACATTAAAAGAGTTACTAGAAAATGAAACATGGTTAACAGCTCAACAATGTTTAGAATATGGATTTGCTGATGAAGTATTGAGCAGAGAAGTAGATATGACAGATGCACAACAAATGCTACAGAAAGCAAATAAGACACTAGAGCAACAATTAAATTACAATAAAGCTTTAGTGGCACAAGTAAGAGAGATGATGCAAATTAAAACATCAGAAAAGAAAATCATTCATGATAATGAAGAGCAACCTCAAGAGGTAGTTCAAGAACCAGAAAAAGAATTAAAAGAAGAAAACAAGCTTTCAGTATTTATGAAGGCTTTTTTTAATGCTGAAAATAAGGAGGAAGATTAATTATGAAGAATAAAAGAAAAATGAACATACAGTTATTTGCAGAGAATCCTGATCTAGAAGCAAGAACAAAAGAAGAGTTTAGGGACACAATTAAACAAGCTCTGGAAAATGGAGATACAGACAAGTTTAGTCAAGCATTTACTAATTATATGTCAAACATTGAACAAGCAGTAATAAGAGAAGCTAAGGGAGTAGTAGCTATTGATGATAGTAACATACTACAAACTAGAGGTGTAAGGCAACTTACATCAGATGAGAATAAATTCTATCAAAAGACTATTGAAGCTATGCAAGCAGCTCCTAATTCAGTTAACAATCTTGATGTAGTAATGCCTGAAACTGTTATCAATTCAGTATTTGAAGATTTAAAGGCAGAGCACGAATTACTATCAGTTATTGACTTCAAGAATGTAACAGGACTAACTAAAATACTTGTAAACACTAATGTAAGACAGTTAGCTCAATGGGGTCCTTTATGTGATGAAATAAAGAAAGAGCTAGAAAGTGGATTTAAAGAAATCACATTAGGGCAAAACAAACTATCTGCTTTTATGTTTGTATGCCAAGATATGTTGGATTTAGGACCTACATGGCTAGATAGATATGTAAGAGAAGTAATATATGAAGCCTTAGCCTTTGGGCTTGAATATGGAATGATACAAGGTACAGGTAAGAATATGCCTATAGGTATGATTAGAGATGTTGGAGAAGGGGCAGCAGTGGTGGACGGAGAATATCCTGAAAAAACCTCTATAAAAATAGTTGCATTAGACCCAGTTAATTATGGAAAAATATTATCAGAATTAGCAACAACTGAAAAAGGGTACCCTAGAGTGGTTAAAAATGTCATTATGATAGTAAACCCAAAAGACTACCTGTTAAAGATTATGCCTGCAACCACTATAAGAGCAGCAGACGGAACATATGTAAACAATGTATTACCTTATCCAACGAAGATAATACAATCTACAGAGATAGCAGAAGGCAAAGCGGTAGTAGGTATGTCCGATAAATACTGGATGGGAATGGGACTTGTTAAAAATGGTAAAATAGAACATTCAGATGAATATAAGTTCCTAGAAGATTACAGAACTTACAAAATCAGATTCTTAGGACATGGACAACCTAAAGACAATAACTCATTTATAGTAGTGGATATATCAGAATTAAAACCTGCTATACAAAAGGTTGAGGTAGTAAGCGAAACAGGTGGTACGGGGGAATAAATACCTCTAGGTCGGTTGATAGTGGGATGGATTTAGAGGAAATGACTAAGTCCCAATTAATAGAATATGGGTCCGATAATGGCATTGACTTAAATATGAGAATGACAAAAGACACAATGATAGAAAAAATAAAGGAGGGATAATATGTCTCTCTTAGATGAATTAAAAAACAAACTAAGAATTTTAGATAATGATGAAGATGATATATTAAATGAAATACTTGAAAGAGGTAAAGTAAACTTAAATCATCTAACAGGAATTGAGCTAGACTTTGAAAGAACGGGTCTGGCTCAAACTCTTTTATTAGAACAATGTAGATATGATTATAACAACGCTCTAGAGTATTTCGAAGAAAATTTTCACAAAGAACTAAACCGACTTATATTTAGTGTGGCGGTGAAAAAATATGAAGAAGATGAAAGAGAAACAACTTAGAAAAGTCAGGAATAAGAAAATCTACTTTGGAACAATTATGGATGGGGTAGATAAAGATGGATTTGCTATAGAGGAATGGAAAACAATTCGACCTATGTGGGCACAAGTAAAAGGACTAAGAGGTAAGGAATTTTATGAAGCTATGGCAGTACAGGCTGAAAATACTAAGATGTTTAATTGTCTTTACTTCGAAGGTTTAACAGAAGATATATTTATTAAGTATCAGAATGAAATTTACAATATAGATCACATTGACAATGTGAATGAAGCAAACTACGAGTATGATATTAGGGCTAAGAAGGTGGTGCCTAGTGAGTAATAAAATAGATATAGATTTAGTTGGTGTAGACGAGTTACAGAGGGAAATCAGTGAGCTAGGTAGTAAAGGCTCAAGGATAGAGAATAAAGCCCTCAAAATAGCAGGAGAACATCTAGCAGAGAGAATGAGAGAAGAAGTTCCCGAAAGAACAGGAAGATTAAAAGAAAGTATAGAGGTATCAGGAGTTAAAACTTCTAAAGGCAAAAAGAAAGTAGAGGTAGGGCCTGCTGAATATTATGGGGTATTTGTAGAAAAAGGAACCTCAAAGACGCAAGCTGATCCATTTATGGCTAGAAGTTATGAAGCAGAGAAAAAGAACCTGCAAAATATCATTATATCTGAAATGAAAAAGGGGCTGGGGCTAAAGTGAATAGATTAATAATTGAAACATTATCCCCTTTAGGAATACCTGTTAGCTTTAGAAATTATTCAGGTAAAGAATTAACATACATCACCTTCTTTACCTATCTAGAACAGGGTGAAGAATTTGCAGATGATGAAGAAATATTGACAGGACACTATATTCAAATAGATATATTTAGCAAAGGGAATTACACAGAGATAGCAAAACAAGCAGAGCAACTGCTAAAAGCAAAAGGATTTAAAAAGAGAAGTCAATTTGATGCACCTTATGAAAAAGATACAGGTTTTTATCATAAGGTGCTTAGATATTTATATGAGGAGGAATAGATATGCTGAAAGGATTAAGAAATTTTGTATATTGTAAACTTGAAAAAGATGACGAAACAGGAACTACTTATGCAACTGATGTAAAAAAACTAAAAGGTGCTAGGAATGTGAGCATAACACCCCAAATAGCCGAAGGAACTCTGTATGGTGACGATCAATTACTAGAAGAAGAATCATCTATTGCATCACTAGATGTATCAATAGAGGTAGCTAATTTAACTTTAGAAGAGGAAGCGGATCTAACTGGGAACAAATTAAAAGATGGGGTATTGAAAGAAAACAAAGACGCAGTAGCACCTGAAATAGCGCTTGGGTTCATGGCCCCTAAATCACAAATGGGCGGCGGAGGTTTTAGAATGGTATGGCTACTAAAAGGAACAGCCAAACCTCTCACAGAAGAAATGTCTACTAAAGAAGATAATATAGAGTATAAAACTCCAACAATAGATTATACATTTACGCCTAGGTTATCAGATGGCGAAATAAAGTTTAAAGCAGATACAAAAGCTGAAGGAGCACCGACTCCTGAACAATTTTTCACTGCTGCATTCTTGAATAATGGAGAAGTGGGGGCTTAATAGCTCCCTTTTCATCTTAAAAAACAAAATTGCTATATAAAGGAAATATCAAGGGTTAGAGGTGATTTGATTGAAGGTAATAGCAAAGTATGCCTTTACTGATAAAAAAGCAAATAGACGGAGAATAAAAGGCGAAAAATTCGAGATTACAGAAAAAAGATTAAAAGAAATAAACAATGCTGGATTTGGAGAATTAGTAGAGGAAGCAAAGGAAAAAGAGGTGAAAAAAGATGAATCCGATTAGAAAAGCAGGAGTTAAAATTACACTAGACAAAGAAAGAATAATAAGTTTTGATTTCAACGCCCTAGTTGACATAGAAGAAAAATACGGAAGTTTAGATAAAGGATTAGGAGTATTAGGCAATCCTAAAATGAAAGATATTAGATATTTGTTATACTTAACTTTAAAAGGGGATGATGAAACCCTTACAGAAGAAAAAACAGGACGATTGATTACACTACAAAACATGAACGAAGTTATAGAAGCCTTATCAAGATCGTTAGAAGAATCGTTGCCTAATTCAGAGGTAGATGAAGAAAAAAACTAGATAACCATTCTCAAGAGTTTCCTTGGGAGTGGTTATTCTATATAGCTACAACAGTATTAGGGTTCAAAGAATATGAATTTTGGAGAATGACACCTAGGAAGTTGATTTTATTATATGAACAACATGCAGAATTTAGTGGGTGGAAGAAAAAAGAAAAGAAAGAGTTTTATATAGATGAAGTTACTTGGTTATGATGGAAAAATATTCCTCCTATGATATAATTGAAGTAAAAAAAGAGGAGGATATCATGGTTCAAAATAAATGGGAAGAACGAGGGAAGAAATGGGAAGAAAGAGCAGATAAAATTGGAAAAGCTGGAGACAAGATGCAAGAGATAGGAAAGAAACTAACGATTGCACTTACAATACCAATCGTACTTTTCTTTTTATTTGGGTTTGCAGGATTAATAATAGGGATAATACTTGCAATAGTACTAGCAAGTGCGTAAAAACAAAACAAAGCATAATTTTGTATTAACAATTCAATCGAATATTATTTAACATCAAAGCACTCTTTAAAGAGTGCTTTGATTATGCCAAAAAGGTGGTGGAAGTATGGCGGAAGATGTAGCAAATCTGGTGGTACAGGTTGCACTAGAAAATAGTAATTTTCAAAAGAATATACAAGCTATGAATAGACAAATAAGAGCAGCAACTGCTGAATTTAAAAACTCAACTACAGGGTTAGATAAGTATGGAAGAGGTTTGGATGGGTTAGAAGCTAAGTCAAAGATGTTATCAAAACAAGTAGACGCACAATCTAAGATGCTGTCCGAATATAGGAACAGACTATCCGAATCTAAAAAAAATTTAGATGATAACGCAAACGCACAAGTCGAGGTTAAAGCTAAATTAGAAAATCTCAATAAAGAGTATAAAAATTCCATTGAAGTGACAGGCAAAAACTCTGACGAATCTAAAAAGTTAAAAGGACAAATAGACGAACTCACAAAGGAATACGAAAAGAATGAGGAAAAGATAAGAAACAATGTAGCAACAATGGAAAACTGGGAGATTAAAACCAATAATACGGAAAGAAAGTTAAAGGAAATGGAACAATCCCTTAAAGATACAAATAAGGAAATTGATACACAGTCTAGCAAATGGACTAAACTAGGAGATAAGTTAGACGAAATAGGAGACAAAATAGGTAAAGTCGGCGATAAGATGCAAGAAGTCGGCAAGGGTTTGACTAAAAAAGTAACCGTACCCATTGCAGGAGTAGCGACTGCTGCTACAAAAATGAATAGAGATTTAAGGAAAGGTCTCGGGAATATAGCAACACTAATCCCAGGGCAAGGTGAAAGATTGCGGGAATTAAAGAAGGACATACAAGATATTTCTATAACTGTAGCGAAGTCGACTGATGATATATCGGATGGAGTGTATGGAGTTATATCTGCATATGGAGACGCAGAGGATACTATGAAAAAAGTTGAGCTAAATGCAATGGGGGCTACAGCGGGATTGGCGACAACAGAGGACGCCTTAAATCTTACATCAGCTGTTATGAAAGGGTTTAATGATACATCAGCAGAAATGAATGAAAATGTATTAGACTGGGCATTTCAAACCTTAAAACTAGGGCAAACTTCAATCCCTGAACTAGGAAAATCGATTGGTGCAGTGGTTCCTTTAACAAAAGAATTGGGAATTGCACAAGAGGAATTATTTACTGTTTATGCAACAGGTACAGGTGTGACGGGCAACGCATCAGAGGTCTCGACACAATATCAAGGGACTTTAAAAGCTTTGATGGCACCTACAAAAGAAATGACAAATCTATATGAAGAATTAGGTGTTGCAAATGGCGAAGCTTTGATTGAGCAAAAAGGATATATCGGTGCAATAGAAGAAATAGTGAAAAAATCAAAGGAAACAGGAACACCTCTACAAAAATATATAGGATCTATACAAGGACAAACTTTGGCTCTAACATTGGCAGGCGCACAGTCGGATGTATACAAAGAAAAATTAGAGCAAATGAAAAATGCTCAAGGCTCAATGGAAGAAGCTTTTAGGGAGCAAACCGAAGGTATAGATGCAGTAGGCTTTTCGTTTGATCAATCTATGCAGAGAATAAAAGTTGCAACTCAAAATTTAGGGGATGTGTTAGCCCCTGTATTAACTAAGATAGGAGATATAATAGCAAAAGTAACTACTAAATTATCAGAATTAAGCCCTCAACAGCTAGAATTAATAGCTCAAATAGGAATGGCGGCCGCAGCATTAGGTCCTATCACATGGATAGGTGGTAAGTTAACATCAGGCATAAAGGGAATAACAAAAATAATAGCTAAATTATCTTTAAAAGTTGGTGAAGCCGGGGGAGTTATGACTGCATTAAAACCTGTGATAGCAGGATTAACAAGTCCTATCGGTATAGTTGTAGGTGGATTGGCGGTTTTAGGAGCGGGATTTTATGCGTTAAATAAACATATGAAGAAAGCCAGCATAGGTACAAAAGAATTTGGAGATGAAGTATCAGAAGGTACTCGACAGGCGATAGAGGGTTTTGTTGATTTAAACGAAGAAACTACAAGAGAATTAACGGAACTATCAATAAAACAAGAAACACTAACAAAAGAAATGGCAACTAGTCTAGATAATAAATTTAGAGATATGTCAAATATCATCAAAGATAATATTGTTGAGAGTAAAAATGAAGCAGTTAAAAACCTTACAGAATTATTTGCAAAGACAGAGAGTTTATCCGAAGAAGAAAAGCAAGCAATTATTAAAAGCACTGAAGAAGCATATGAAGCGAAAAGAAAAGCTATAGAAGATGCTGATTTGAGAGTTAGTGAAATCTTAATGAACGCAGCAGAAGGAAATAGGGAATTAAGGCAAGAAGAATTGGCAGAAATAAAAGAACATCAGCAATTTATAACGGAAAATGGAATCAAAGCTTTAACAGACAACGAAGTAGAACAAAGAGCTATATTAGAGAGAATGAAGGAAAATGCCAGCGTTATAAGCGCAGAACAGGCAGCAGAAGTAGTCAAAAATTCCGTTGAGCAGAAAGACAAGGTCATAGCAGATGCAGAGGAGCAATATAAAAAAACTATTGCTGAAATAATTAGATTAAGAGATGAATCAGGAGCCATAACGGAAGAGCAAGCTGAAAAAATGAAAAGAGCAGCTAAAGAGCAGAAACAAAGCATAATAGATGATGCAAAGGAAATGCACAATAAAGTCGTTGAAGAAGCTCAAAAACAAGCCGAGGAACACGTTGAATATGTTGACTGGGAAACAGGAGAAATATATTCCAAGTGGGATATCTTAGGCCAGAACATAAGAAAATGGTGGAAAAATAAAAAGGAAGAAACTAAAAGAGATGCAAAAGAAACAAGTAAAATGATTAAAGATGGACTTAAAGAACAGATGGAAATGCTAGGGAAAATACCAGGAGAAGTTGCTAAAAAGGGAAGGGAAATCTACAATAGCCTGGTTGGAGAACTAGAAAAGATAATAGACAAGGCTAAAGAAATCGGTAGAAATGTTATGGAAGGGCTGAAAGAAGGTATACAAAATAAGTTATCAGTTCCTGTCAATGCTATAAAAGATGCTGCTGGAAAGGTAGTATCTAAAGCAAGAGAAGTATTTGACACCCATTCCCCTTCTAGGGAGTTTGAAAGCATAGGTGCAGACAATATGATGGGACTAGCCCTAGGAATTGAAGAGAACGCAGATTTAGCGGTCAAGGCTGCTGAAAAAGCTAGTCAGTTAGTCAAAGAAGCAGGATTCAATGAAGCTATTAAAAGGTTGAATATAGATACAGGAAAAGATAACGAAAATCTGTTAAATACTATTGCTATAGTTGAGGTACAAAAACAAAAAATAGAATCATTGTCTAAAGAATACGAAAAACTTACTAATACTAAGGCTAAGAATAAAAAGGAAGCTGAAAAACTCAACAAAGAAAGAGAAAGAGCTAAGAAAGAATTAGAATCTGCCAAAACTGAACTTATGAAATATGAAAGAGAAGTTGAAAAAGCTACTGAAAAGATCATAGAGAATCACAAAAAAGCTAGAGAAGAAATGCTAAAAGAAGAAGAGAGGTTCAGAGATGAACAAATAAAAGCAGTAGATGATCTTCATAAGTCAATTACATCTGCGTTAAAAAAGAGATACGAGGAAGAAGGCAAAGTCAGAGAAGATGCCTTGAATAAAGAGATAAAAGACTTAGACGAATGGAAAAATGAATCTCTAAAGAGGATTAACTCTGTATATGATGAAAAGATTAAGAAAATAGATGAATCTTCAAATAGACACATCAAAGCCTTAGAAGAAGAACTAAAGGCTTTAGATAAATCAGAACAGGAGAGAAGTAGAGAAGAGATAGAAAATGAATATAAGTCTGATATAAATAAACTTGAAGATGCTTTGAAATATGAACATGACGAATATAATAGAGAGCAGATACAAAAGGAAATAGATAGAAGAAAAAAAGAGCATGAAAAACAATTAAATGATTGGTCTGTAGAAGATAAAAAAGCAGCATTGAATAAGCAGATAGAAGATATACGAGAAAATGCAGAAATGGAAAAAGAAATATTAGAAGGAAAAAGGTTAGAGGAGCTAGAGAGAATAGATAATTTATATGACTTTGAAAGAGATGTATTAGAAAGCAAGATGGAAGATCATAGAGAGTATCTGCAACAAAAAACTGATGACGCACAACTACAAGCAGAAGCTGAAAAGATGATAGTATATAATCAGCAAGAAGATATATTAGATATATTAAAGCAATATGAACCTCATTATGAATATGCAGGACACAGTCTAGGGCAAAGAGTATTTGATGGGGCTAAACCTCAATTAAGTAAACTTGTCAGTATGATAAATAGTATTTACAGTACATTAGGAGTAGATCCAATAAGAGTATCAGATTTTCAAAGTTATACTAAGAAATACGATACTAGACCAGCAGAAATACAATATAACAGAAGGTATGCAGAGGAATTGTTTGATAAAGACTTTGCATTACCTGAAAAGAATGTAAATTATACAGTTAATAACTATAGCCCTAAAGCCTTAAGCCCTGCGGAGCAAAGAAGAAAAACGATAAGTGAACTCAAGAAGTTGAGTTTTGGGGTGGTTTAGATGGAAAAACTAATATATGAAAATGAAAGAGGGATGAAGGTCGAGCTAAAAAACAGTCGACCTTTTATTCTTACTAAAATAGAAGGAATAGGTGGGCTGAATAGTGAAATCATAGAAACGAGGGTGCCTTATCAAGATGGTAGTAGTTATCACAATTCAAGACTAGAGCCTAGGATCATAACTATATATGGTGGGATTATGGGGGCGGATAAAACAAATAGATATGCTAGGAGAGAAGAACTAATCAAAACATTTAATCCTAAGCTATCAGGTAAATTGACATACAAAAATGACTATCTTGAAAGGAGCATAGATTGCAGAGTTCAGGTGGCCCCTATATGGAATAATGGAGTAAAGAGATTACAAGAATTCATGATACAATTATATTGCAACAATCCGTTTTTCTTTGATCTAGTTGAGGATAAGGAAGAAATAGCACTATGGCGAAGTACTTGGGAGTTTCCGGTTGAAATACCTGAAGAAGGTATGGAATTTGGATATAGAGAAATGGATCTCATTACAAATATTTATAACAAAGGTGATGCTAGTTGTGGCATGAGGATAGAATTCCATGCTAGTGCATTTGTAGACAAGCCATCTTTGACAAATGTATATACAAGAGAGTATATAAAAGTAAATAGAAGTCTTGATACGGGAGATAGGCTTGTGATAACAACAGGATTTGGAAACAATGCAGTGAGAATATACAGGGCAGATGGAACTGTAGAAAACGCATTGCACTATATAACCTTAGATAGCGAATTTTTACTATTAGAAGTAGGTGACAATGTAATTCAATATGATGCTGAAAGTGGAAAAGACAACTTAGATGTAAGTATTTATCATAAACCTATGTATTTAGGAGTTTAGGAGGTGGTTTTATGGAATTAAGTTTTCCTTTTAATTCGATTAACGGAGATAGAAAATATAATGCTAAAGACTGGGCTAGATATTTTGGAACATTCATAGGAAACGGAATATTTCCTAATCCTTCAACGAATTTGCAGGTGCTTGCTAATAATGACATGAGTGTAACTGTCAAAAAAGGAGCAGGCTGGATATTTGGACATATATATGTAACTGATTTAGACAAGCCTTTAAATGTTGATGTAGCTGATCCTCTGCTTGATAGAGTGGACAGAGTAGTCTTAGCCTTGGATTATAATGAGAGAAAAGTTGAACTAAGGATTAAAAAGGGTGAACCTAAAACAGGCGGTACTGTTCCACCCTTAAAAAGGGATTCGGATGTATATGAATTGGGACTTGCAGAAATAAGAATAAATAAGGGTGTGGCAAGTATAACTCAATCTAGCATTAAAGATACTAGGATGGATAAAAATGTTTGTGGAATAGTCCATGGGACAGTAGAACAAATGGACCCTACTACATTATACAATGAGTACCAAACATGGATACAAGAAAAGAAACTAGAATATGACACTGACTTAGAACAATATAAAATATTTAAATATGAAGAGTTTGAACAAATTATACAAGGATTGCAGGAAGATTTTGATGCATGGTTTGCAACAATACAAGACATACTAGATGAAAATGTAGCAGGAAATCTTCTAAATATGATCAATGCTATTCCTAAAGTGTTTTCAGGAACAACGGAACCTGTAGAAATTAGAGTAGGGGACTACTGGTTCAAGGAAGTGAATTAAAATGAAAATGGCAGTAAAAATACTATCCAATCAGTTCAATTTTTTAGGATTAATAGACGATTATGAAACTTTAATATTCCATAGAAAGTTTTATTCCGTAGGAGAATTTGAGTTGCACATCAACATAGAAAAAAAGAATACAGAACTATTACAGAAAGAAAACTTAGTATGGTTCAATAACGATAAATATAAGGTTGGAGTTATTCTACACAGAGAAATCAACTTAAATGAAGATGGGCTACAAACCTTAACGGTAAAGGGATATACACTAAAGGGAATGTTATCTAGAAGGCTGATAGAGCCTAAAATAGATGGCTACGATAGACAAGAAGGCAATCAAGAATTTATAATGAAACAATTTGTCTACAACAATACAATCAATACATCTGTAAATAGAATAATCCCTCAAATAGCAATAGCAGATAATAAAGGATTAGGGGAGTTTGATAGGTGGAGGGGTAGATTTGAAAACTTAACAGATAAATTACAGGAAGTAGGAGAATATAGTGGTTTAGGTTGGGACTTAATGCTAGATATAGAAAAAGAGAAGTTTATCTTTGATGTTTTTCAAGGAATGGATCTCACTCAAAGGCAATCAAGTAATCCACCTGTTACATTTTCTGTAGATTTTCATAATATCAAGGGGCACAATTATATTGATAGTAGCATCAATCATAAGAATTTAATTTATGCAGCAGGACAAGGAGAAGAAGAGAACAGACTTATTCAACAAATAGGAAATGTTGCAGGAATAGATAGAAAAGAAGAATTCGCCGACTTATCAAGTGCAGAAGATATAAACGAACTCAAAGCAGAAGGGCAAAGAGTATTAGACAGCCTTAAAGAAATAAAAAGTTTTGAGAGTGAAATAATTGATTTTGGATCATTTAAATTAGGCATTGATTATGATTTAGGGGATTATGTAACAATACAAAATAAAAAATGGAATCTGACAATGGATACTCAAATCATAGAGATAATTGAAACAATAGACATGGATGGATATAACATTGATTTAGTTTTTGGCAATAATATTCCTACAATCTTAGATAAAATGAGGGAATTTGAAGAAAAACAGAAACTAAAAGAAATGGCAGAAGGTAAAGAAGGAGTACCAGGCAAAGATGGGACAGGACTAGAATACTCATGGAATGGTACAAGCCTTGGAGTAAAACGAGAAGATGAAACTATTTATACTTATGTAAATCTAGTAGGCAAAGAAGGACCCCAAGGTAAAGAAGGTAAGCAAGGTCCTCAAGGAATACAAGGATTACCTGGAATAGATGGTAAAAGTCTTGAATTTCAGTGGCAAGGCACTAAATTAGGAATAAGGTTGGAAGGTCAATCAGATTATATATATGTAGACTTAAAAGGAGATAAGGGAGATCAAGGCATACAGGGTATTCAAGGGAAACAAGGTGTCAAAGGAGAACGAGGTGAGAGAGGGTTACAGGGAATACAAGGTAAATCTCTAGAATTTACTTGGAATGGTACAAGTCTTGGAATTAAAAGAGAAGGGGATACAACATATCAATATGTAGACTTGGTAGGACCTCAAGGACCGCCTGGCATTACGGAATGGGAAGGAATAACTGATAGACCTACTAAGTTATCTCAATTTGAAGATGATTTAGTAATTGAATGTGGCGGAGGAACTACAGTAATAACAAGTAAGACGGAGCCTACAGGACTTAAAACAGACGATTATTGGCATAAGGAAATTTAAAGGAGTGATAATATGGCAGATGTAATATCAAAAACGATAAATACTCAAATAAGAAAAAGGTTGAGTGATGGAACATATCAAGTAGAGCATCCTGAAACAAAGGCTTCGCAAGTAAAGGACTTAGACAAATCTAGTATAGGATTAAGTAATGTTCAAAACTATGGAGTAGCCACTCAAACTGAAGCTGAGATAGGAACTAGTAATAATAAATACATGACACCATTAAGGGTTAAAAATGCTATTGAAAACAGTATTGTAGCTGAAGCTAGTGACAAACAACAATCAATAGCATCTACTGAGGAGTATGAATTTAGTCCTTCCAATTTTAAAAAAGTGAAAGAAATTCAAGTAAATATATCAGGAAGAGTAAGGGTCGTGTTTGACTTAAAGCATCAGTATGAAAAAGACGTTGCTAGAGGGCGGATTTATATCAATGATATATCAAAAGGTACAGAACGTAAAACAAGTAGTACTTCTTACACTACTTATACTGAGGATATTAATGTAGTTGCAGGCGATTTAGTTCAACTTTATATATATACAGATATTGGCCGTGTATATACTAAAGATTTTAAAATATGCTATTCGGTAGCACTTAAACATAATTCGCCAAATATAATAATAAATTAAGCAAATGGAGGGATAAAGTCATGAGAAAGATTCATTATAGTGCGGAAACTGAAAAAGAAGAGATACTTACCCAAGCCAAGAAAAATGGCTGGACATTAAAAGAAGATGCTATAACCATACATGGTAAGTACTTAATTTTTGATGTTAAAATTATTGAAAAAGTAGAGCGGTTGCAAGATGAAAATGCTAACATGCTATTAAAACTTGCTGAAATGGAGGTTGAAATAGATGTTTGATTCCATAAAAAGATATTATGATATGGGCAAATATACAAATGAACAAATAAAAATATTCGTAAGGGCAAAATGGATTACAGAGGAAGAATTTGAAGAAATAACCGAAGAAGAATATGAAGCTTAACTTAACACCTAGGAGGGTGTATTTTTTATGCCCTCCTATTATATTTTGGAGGTGACTTATGGAAGACATATGCAAGGAAAAGCATAAGAGAATAGATGAAAAATTTAATGTACACGAGCGTAGATTGAACAATCATAGTGAAAAACTAGATAAGTTAGAACAATTTAAGTCTAGTACAGAAACAGAAATAAAAAACCTAATAGAACAGATTAAGAATCTCGTAGCTACATTGAAGTGGTTTATGGGATTTTCTATTACTGTACTAGTAGGTTTTTTTATTTGGTATATACAACAAATAGGAAGGTGAAAAAATGAATTACAAGATAGATCATATACCTAAGAGTGGACATAAAAGACCAGGTAATAAAATAATAGCTACATCTATTACTCTTCACTCTACAGGTAATGAAACGTCTACAGCTAAGAATGAAAGGGACAACTTAGCTAGAGAAGGTAACACAAGGGCAGCATCATTTCATATTGTTGTTGATGATAAAGAGGTTATAGAATGTATTCCTCTAAATGAAATAACCTACCACGCAGGAAATAGAGAGGGAAACAATACATCTATATCTATAGAAATGTGTGAGAGTGGAGACAGAATTAAGACAATACAGAATACATTGGAGTTAGTTGCTAAAATGCTACATGAAAGAGGCTGGGGAACAGATAAGATTAAAAGGCACTATGACTGGAGTGGGAAAAATTGTCCCAGAATAATGAACTATAATAACTGGGAAGGTTGGAGAGGATTTATAATTAGTGTAGAAAGGGAGTTGAATAGATTGAAAGCTGGAGAAAAGTCTAAAAGTTATGAGCCTAGTAATTGGGCTAA
>NFYZ01007790.1_pt1 | contig 16885 bp, 19 predicted proteins | sample 1092561 | NCBI WGS metagenome assembly NFYZ01 (sample SAMN03609887, study PRJNA323583) | gut metagenome | isolation source: feces | host: Rattus norvegicus | place: Malaysia | collected 2013 | reverse complement strand
GTGGACTTGGTAAAGAAGTACATGGATAAGAACTTCGCTAGAGCCACGACGGAGAAGGACGGAAAGGATGTAGGAATATTCGTTAAGCTAAATAACGGAAAACCGACTGACAAATCATATTGGAAACAAGATGTCCTTGATATACTAGATGATGAATTTAATAACATAATAAGCGACAGAAAAGAAAGGAATTCCTTCCTATCACAATTGCTTGATGATTGGCACAGAAGGAAAATAACCAAATACGGTAGCCTTTCTAAGTACAACTTTTAAGAAAGATTAACTAAGGGATTGGAGGACATGGCGTAACTCACTCTCACATATCGCCATCCGTTTGACATCAATATGTCAATATCCCAATAAAAACTTAACGTGATGAGAAAATTTTTAAAACAACTTTTTTTAGTATGTTTAATGACCATGGTTTCATTGTCATTGAACGCAAAGACAAGCAACGAGACATTTGATTGGACTGAGGTAATCAATGCAATCATAAAGGTCGAAAGTAATGGAAATCCAAATGCAGTGAACGGAAACGGAAGCTGTGTAGGAATATTGCAGATTACCAAAGTATTGGTAAAGGAATGCAACAATATACTGAGGGAGATGAAATCTCCTAAGAGATACACTTTGAGTGACAGAAAGAATCCTACGAAATCAAAGGAAATGTTCACACTGTACCAAAGGAAATATAATCCTTCAAACAACGTCGATGACGGAATAAGAATGTGGAACTGCGGAATATCAGCACGGAAGGATAAATCAAAAGGTAGAAAATATTTAAATAAAGTTAAAAAATATATGAATGGAGGCAAATAGCCTCCATTTTTTATTTTATTTTAGAATAAAGTTTCCATATAAGAAATATTTTCAATATCTTTGCATTACTCATTTAACTAATACAAAAATTCTTATCGAATAAGTAAAATATATAATAAAACTAATGGAAATGTTAAAAGAAAAATGTTGTTTAATAACAGAAAATGCCAAGAATGACAATATAATACCAACAGATGACCTATCAAATTTGTTAGGTGCTAATTTATACGAAGTGTTCAACCCATCATCAGTCTTCAATGAAAGATTGGAGAAAACACTGTCTTTAGCCAAAAAAAGTGATTTCAGTGGTTTTGATTATATAAGTTATTTTGATAAAAATGGTTTTGCTAGAGTCGAGTTAAATGGAAGATACAATTTGATTGATACAAATGGTAAAGTACTTTCTAAACTATGGTTTGATTGGATAACTAACTTTGATGAAAATGGTTTTGCTAGAATTGAGTTAAATAACAAATTAAATTTAATTGACGCAAGCGGTAAAGTGATTTCTAAACTATGGTTTGATGATATAGATGATTTTGATAAAAATGGTTTTGCTAAAGTTAAATTAAATGACAAATGCAATTTGATTGATACAAATGGCAATTTCCTTTCTCATCAGTGGTTTGATTTGGTAGATATATTTACAAATGGTTTTGCTAGAGTTGAGTTAAATAATAAATGGAATTTGATTGACAAAAAAGGTAATTTACTTTCTCAACAACTGTTTGATTGGATAGATTACTTTAAAAATGGTATCGTTAGAGTTGAGTTAAATAATAAATGGAATCTGATTGATATAAATGGTAAAGTACTTTCTCAACAGTGGTTTGATGAGATACATAACTTTGATAAAAATGGTATTGCTATAGTTGAGTTAAATGACAAATCCAATTTAATTGATAAGAAAGGTAATTTACTTTCTAAACAGTGGTTTGACTATATAAGTTATTTTGAAAATTGTCTTGCTAGAGTTAAATTAAATCATAAATTCAATTTAATTGACGCAAACGGTAAAGTGATTTCTAAACAGTGGTTTGACTATATAAGTTCTTTTAAAAATAGTTTTGCTAGAGTTAGTTTAAATAAGAAATACAATTTCATTGATATATACGGTAAAGTACTTTCTCAGCAGTGGTTTGATGATATAAGTTATTTTGAAAATGTTTTTTGCTCAAGTTATGTTAAATGGTAAATGGAATTTGATTGACACAAATGGTAATCTAAATTCTAAACAGTGGTTTGATAGTCCATATAGCTTTGATGAAAATGGTCTTGCTCTAGTTGAACTAAATAAGAAATACAATTTCATTGATATATATGGTAATTTACTTTCTAAAGAATGGTTTAATTCTTATTGGGATGCAAGTCATTTTGAGGAAGAACTTCTTAATATAAGTAATTATAAATATGTAAATAAACTATGCTAATGAAAAAGATATTTTATAGTTTACTCATATCAATAATAGCATTAATAACATTGTCATCTTGTTATGCAATGAGTGATGACGGAGTTATGTCGAACGTTGATTATAACGTAATCATATCAAACGGCTATCCACATTATAGGAATGGAAGAGTGATATATTATTATTATAATAATGATTATTATTATCCGCATTATTATAATGGTCATAGATATTTTAGAAAATATTATAGACCACTTCCACCTCCTAGGAGACATAGACCTCCACAGCCAAGATTTGATAGGATTCCTCATAATAGACCGCAATATAATAGGAATTTCGGAAACGGTGACAGGAGACCTCACATAAACAACAATCATGAAGAAAGAAGAAATTTTGGTGGAAGAAGATAAAAAAATACAAGAAAATATTTCGCTTTTATCAAAATAATATATATCTTTGCATTGTTAAACATTTATATAAAAAATTTAAATATGTTAACATCTAAAAATATAATTGAAATGGAAACAAAAATTTTTGTTATTGAAGTGCCAACACTTGGTTCTATTTGGGACAAGCTTGGTGAATTGGTTGGTGACGTTATTCCAAAGGTAAAAGAAAACGTTTCTGGTTGCGGCGCACATCACACTTTGTCAGATGATGATTTCGAAGATGATGATTTCGAAGATGATGATTTTGAACGTATGTCTCCAATCTTTAAGAAGGAACGCTTCTCATTTAACTTCCCAAAAGAGGAAGAAGCTCCACACGCACCTTGGAATATCGCTGGAACACCAGCTGATGAAAATATGAGGTTTGGTGCTGCGTTTGAGATTGATGAGCCAAGAAGCTCAGATTACGAAAGCCGTTGGGAGTTTGAGGATGACCACTCTGCATTTGACAGATTCGTAACCGCTGGTGAGGATTGTGTAAAACGTGGTCTTGAGAAGACATCTGACGCACCTATTCATAAATGCAATGCAATCCGCAAGAGGGTAGATGAAGTTCCACCTATGGACATCGACTTGATTGGTGAGACTGATTGGTGGAATAACCTTTAAAATATATAATGGACTAGCTATTATGTGCTAGCCCATTATTTTTTTTTTCTAAAATTTACTTAAATAATTTGGTTATTCCAATATTTTTTAGTATCTTTGCATCAGAAATAAAAAAAATATAAAATAGAATTATGAATAGAACTGAAATTAATGCAATGTCAGCTGCTTGGATTACACAAGCTACAAACGACTTGGTAAATAAGCTGAACGCTCTTGCAAATGAGTCTGGAATCAACCCTCTCAGTTTATCACTGCTCCTTACAATCAGCAAGGATAGATTGTCATCAATCTTGAAATGTGAGACTGTACCTACAATGGAAGAGTTCGTCAAGATAATGGCATTAACTGGAAATGCTCTTTCTATTGAGCCTCTTAATGAAGAGGTACCGCCTATGACACCTCCATGTCCACCAATACCGCATGATTTTCATCATTGTAGGAACCATGCGTGCAATTGTCATCACGATACACACGCAGAAGAGGAGCAAAAGAAAGATGAGGAAAAGAAATCTCCATTTGCTTCAATGCCACGTGAGAGGTTGGTAAATATCATTGTCAAGAAATTGTGGGATACAGAGATTGATATTGAAGAAGCTTCAAACGAAGAGCTTGTCGAATTCTTGAATAAAAAAGACAAGAGAATTAGGGAGATGAAGGAAATTGAGAACGCAGAGAAAAACCCAGAATTCATGCGTTTTGTAAATGGTCTCAAGACTCTTGTTAAGAACGACCCAAAAGTAAAAGATGTCGTTGAGAAGCTAGTAAGAAGCTTCTAATAATATAATAAATCCAATAGTTGAATAAAACTATTGGATTTTTTGTTTTTATATATTTTTTATATATATTTGCACTATCATGTTTCATTTTTTAAAAATATATAAAAATGGTAAAAAAGAAAAAAGACAAGGAAGTTGAATATAGTAAATATCAGAAAGATATTTTTGATTATATAGAGCATGGTCAAGGACATCTTGTCGTTGAAGCTGCTGCTGGAAGTGGCAAGACTTTCACACTTATCAAATGTCTTGAACTTATACCTCAGAACAAGAGAATTCTTCTTACTGCATTCAATAAGGATATTGTAAATGAACTAAAGAAGAAGGCGAAAGGATTCGTGAATGTAGAATGCAAGACTTTGCATGGGTTAGGTATGATGATGGTATTGAAGAACGTGAAAGAAATGTCTCCAGTTCCTGAGGTATTCAAGTATACTAGTCAGTTCTATTCTAATACTAGCAATTACACAAAAATAAACACGTTCAGACTTAAAAAGAGTGACAGAAAGAGATATATGGAGAATGTCAAAAAGTATGTTGATTTTGCTAGATATTTCCTATGCCAAACGCCTAAAGACCTTGATGAGATTGAAAAGGCTTACGAGATAGAGACTGTTGCTGACGAAAAGGAAGTAGCAATGAAGCTTCTAGATTGGGGAAAGACACATCTAGACACAATGGACTACACCGACATGATTTGGCTACCTAATGTGTTAAATCTTAAGCCAACAGGACTTCAGTATGACTATATCATGGTAGACGAGTGTCAAGACATGAATAAAGCAGAGAGAGAGCTTGTAATGAAGTGTTTCAAGATTGGAACTAGAATGATTTCAGTAGGAGATGAGAATCAGCTTATATATCAGTTCAGTGGCTCTGACAAGGATTCTCTGAATACGTTAAAGAATCTTCCCAATACAGTATGCCTCCCTCTGAGTATATCATATAGATGTGCTGACAGTATCGTTGAATATGCACAGAAGATTGTACCTTCTATAGAAAAGAACGATGACCATAGAGAAGGTAAAGTATTAGAATCAGTACCTTTATGCGATGTCAATGACGGAGACATGGTTCTATGTAGAACAAATGCTCCTTTGGTAGAACTATACAACAGATACTTGAACATGGGAAAGAAATCATATATAGCTGGAAAAGACATCGGTAGCAATATGAAGTCAATAATAGAATCAATGAATGTTGATTCCATAAACTGGGAAGACGACAAGCATGACGGACTTTGGGCTAGGCTGTATAATGACTTGTTTGAAACTAGAAACAAGATAATGACAGAATCAAACATAAGCAAGGATGATGCCACCAATTCTAGGACATTCCAAGACAAACTAGACATGATTAATGCAATAGGAGCAATGTCGCTAGGAATAAACACTACGGATGAACTTATAAAAAAGATAGATGAAGTATTTCCTAAGAAATCACAGAAGAGTGGCATAATGTTATCAACAATACATAAATCAAAAGGGCTTGAATGCGAGAATGTGTATATTGCTTGTAGGTCTTTAATGCCTAGCAAGAATGCCACGACAAATTGGGAAAGAAGGCAAGAGAAAAACCTCATATACGTAGCATATACAAGGGCAAAGAACAAGCTTGGGTTCATTGATGAAAATGAATTCAAATATGAAAGCCAATCAAGTGAATCATTGGATAATATAGAAGCGAGAATAAATATGATTTTCAAGAAATCAACTAAGCTTCCGATAACCAAGAAAAACGTCTCTATAATAATAAAGGACGCAAAGAGAATTGATACATCAGTATTAAGGGGAAACACAATGTCTATTGAAGATACAAAACATAAGGTATCAAAATTCTCTGATTTATTCGCAAACAAGAGAAAAAGAAAATGATAAACAAGATAATCGTAATTACATCAATCATGCATAAGAGATGCAATGATTCAATGAAGACAGTAAATGAATTATTGAAAAATGAACTGAAAGATATTGAATCAAATGTATATGATATCAATAAAGAACCGATAATTGCTGAAAAATACAACATATCATTGGTTCCATCAATGATTCTCTTTGACGATGGTGAATATATCTGCAAGTTAAGCGGAAACGTAGGTAAGGAAAATATAATTGAAGTAATAAAGGATATCAACAATGGGAAATATAATTGGTCTCTGTGGAAGGATGAGAAGCGGAAAGACTGAATTGGCAAAAATATGCATGAACTATGGATATGAGAAACTCTACTTCGCATTACCGTTGAAACAATTATGCGCAAAACTGTTGGGTATATCAGTTGACGAACTCAATAAGCTGAAAAACAACGGTACTGACATATCATTTGAGATGACAAAGTGCATATGTGATGCCGTTGGCATGGAGACTCGTATTCCATACTCTGATGTCATGGCTTGCTGCCTTGGAAAGACAATGAAAAATGTTAGGGAAATGTTACAGCAAATAGGAACTAATCTGATTCGGACATATAATTATAATTGGCATGTGAATAAAATTAGGGAAATGATTGACCCTAGTAAGGATTACGTGATTGATGATGTTAGGTTCCCAAATGAGAAACAGATGATTGAAGATTTGGGTGGAGACTGCTGGTATGTCGTTAGACCAACCATTGACAACGTATCAAATCATGTCTCTGAAACTTCACTGTCTTGGAACTCATGTGGAAACAAAGTAATTATCAATGACTCTACACTATCTAATCTCCTGTTTAAATGGGAAAATATCATGCTTGATTATAAAAGCACTGTCTCCGCTAGAGATAATGAATATAAAAGAATATTGGAAAATGGTACTGAGAATACCATAACACCAATGTCAGAGCTAGACTGTCTATTGCTTAACAAGGCATTATTCACATATAAAAGAATTAACTTCAATAAAGATAATGTATATTCAATATGTATGAACAAATATAATGAACTTATAATAACGCCGAAAATAGGAAAGCCTATATGTTTAACAAATCCACTCAACATTGAGGACGCAAAAATATTACTATAATGTCTAGCAAATATTTAAACTTCAAAATAAAGGATGCATCAAATGTATTCTTTACTTCTGATACACATTTCTTCCATAATAAGATAATAGAAATGACACACAGACCATTCTCATCAATTGAAGAAATGAATGATACAATCATTACAAATTGGAACAATAAAGTACCAAAAGATGGTATCGTGTATCATCTAGGTGACTTTGCTTGGGGAAATAAATTAGAACAGTATAAGGAACTCATATCAAGACTTAATGGTAAAATAATACTAATCAAGGGAAACCACGATGAAAAAAATCTACCTAACAACAGAGAAGAATGCCTTAAACTATTTGAAAAGATACTACCACAAGCATACGGAAAAATAGAAGACAGATATGTATATCTGCATCACTATCCATTCCTATGCTATGGAGGAACATATAGGAAGAAAGAAGATATGGTATATCAGCTATTCGGACACATACATAGCGGTAAAGGACAAACTGGACTTGATATGCCTCGCATGAATCTTCTATTTCCAACACAATATGATGTCGGTCTAGACAACAATAACTATACACCACTCTCATGGAAAGAAGTAGACGAGAAAATAAAGAGACAGATAGAGGAAAACAAAAACATGACAATGTGGTGGGATGAAACTAATAAATAATAAAAAAAATATGAAGATTAATGATATTAATAGTACCTGATGTACATGGAAGAAAATTTTGGAAAGAACCATGTAGTAATGTAGAAAAATATGACAAAATAATATTCCTAGGTGACTATCTTGACCCATATACATGGAGAGAAGGTATAACAAAAGATGACGCAATTGATAATTTCAAGGAAATCATATCATTTGCAATAGAAAATAAAGACAAGGTTGTACTACTATTAGGAAACCACTGTATGCCATATATAAACGAGTATTTCTTCATTAATGCAAACGGAGGAAGACATGATAGGGAAAACCATGATGCAATAGAAAAGCTATATAAGGATAACTTTGATTTGTTCTCATTGGCATATGAAATAGATATCAACGGAAAGAAATATCTTTTCTCTCATGCTGGAGTATGCAAGTCTTGGTACACAAAACACAAAGAACTAATCGGTGAACTTACAGCAGAAAACCTAAATAACCTACTTAAAAGCGAAGAAGGAATAAAGACACTATGTGATATCGGTATATCAAGATGGGGAGGTGATTCTGTAGGAAGCATGGTCTGGGCTGATTATAAAGACCATAATTTCAATAGCGAGAAATTTGATGACATATATCAGATATTCGGACATACACAGCAAAGGTCAGAGCCTATCATAAAGAAAAGATACGCTTGCTTGGATGTAAGAAAATGCTTCGAACTTGATGATGAAGGAAACATCAATAACATATAAAAAAAATGAAAAAGTCAAAAAAGACAAAAAGCAATGAACTGTTCAAAATCCTACGAATGATATCAAGGGATTTGGAACTAGAAAGAAATGACGGAAAATTCGTTTCCGTAACAAGACCTTTCAAAAACAAGAAAAAATATAATAGAAATGATAAAAAAAGAGAACTTAGGAAAGAGTATGAAATAACATAGTAAATTATTTCTTTATAGTTAAAACTATTGGGTTCACTCCAAAACCCTCTATCCCATTTGCGAAAGCATTTGGGATTGCTTTTTTCATGATATTATAACTACCATTCACATCTGCATTAATAATTTTTCCTTGTGCCGTTTTAAATAAACCTCTTTTAATTCTTTTCCCTAAATATTCTTCATGCTTACATATTTCTTCATTATCTAAAAATGAACATTTACTAGTATATGATTCTTCGTGATAAGTAACCGTTATACCTTCCAATTCACATTTATATTTAATCATTTCTGCAAATCGCATTATTGGAATTTGGACAAAATTCTGATTATTCACTTTTCCTAAATTAATGTCTTGTTTCATGTTAACATTTTTACCTATTATCAAGGTAGTAATGCATTTGGAAACTAATTGATTCACTAATTCTCTACTTGCTTTATGTAAATAATCATTTATTTTGTTATTCCTTTTATATGATAGCTTACATATTCTTTTACTAGTTTTTTTATTACTTTGTAGTTTACTTTGAAAATATCCTTTTTTCTTATTATAGAATTGATTAATACCTTTTAAAGGTCTACCATTAATAATTTCTGGATTATATCCATTATTATATGTAATAGTAGCAAGATTGTTTAACCCCAAGTCAATTGAGGCTATATTGCCATTCGCCTCAATTTTTTTCTCTTGGGTGAAATACACAACCTCAATAACATAATTAGATACTCTTGGGATAATTCTCACTTCCTTTATATCGTTAAAGTTAGATATTTTTGTGTTAATATAGATATTAGTTTTAGAGAGATGGATTTTACCATTTTTCTTAAATTCCTTAAGCCCTATGGCTTGCTTAGGAAAAATGGTTAAATATCTACCTTTGACTGTATCTAAATATTTTGGTATCTTATTTTTAACTGTTTTATTTTTAAGTAAGGCAAAAAATGACTTAAAGTTTTTATCTACCATTTTAACAGTTTGGCAAAACACCTTTGCAGGCAGATATGAATAGCATTCTTGTTCTTTAGTTACATGGTAGTTGGAATAATAGTTAAGATATTGCTTGGTTTGAAAAAAATGTTGCCTAACATTATATAAAGCTTGATTATAAATGTTCTTTGATTGAAAGCACAGCCTATCACACTCATTGTAGAACGAGTGTTTTGTTTTGATAATATGTTTTTCAATTAGATACATTCTTTAACTTTCAATGAATTTAATATAATATCTTGTTTATTTTTCTTTCTTCTAAGTCCATACATTCTTGCTGAAATGAAAAAAATACTAGTTCTTACTATTAAAAATTAAAAAATATCTTAAGACCTAGGTTCTCTTTATTGTTTTATTGCAAAATATCTTTATATATCCGTTTCAATGACTCTCTAACCAAACTTCTTATTTTGTCAGCAGATACAGTTACAATCCTGTTTTCACCAAGTTCAGATTGTTTTCTAGGCCATAATATGATACATGTATCATATGCTGAGAATGGGTCTTCAACAGTACCACATGCCATAAGTTTTATGTATCCTCCGATTACCATTCCATCATCAAATGTAATCATTACCTTGTATTCCTTAGACCTAGGCATTCCATCATTAGGGTCTCTATCTGTATAGCCACCATCCTCACACCAATAACTAAACTCGCAACCCAACGATGATATAGCCTTGTCATAATCCCTCATTGCTTGCCAATGGTCATCATGGTAACACCTTGAATCAATTCCGTATTTCTTGATGAGTCTATAAATCTTGTTTATCCTACTCTTAATTGAAGTAGGTCTCCTACCCAAGAATTTATCAACCTTATCAACATTAGCCAAGTTCTTAGGCTTAGCCTCATTTATAGATTTTCTTAACCTCCTTCTCAAATCCTCCTTCAGTGTGAAATTTACAAGATAAAGCTCCCTCTGCATCTCACTCAAAAAAGTCTCACAGTCACTCTTCATTCCGACATAATTGTCATTGTTCGGAATCTTCTTGAAGAATACATTAGTATCATCCAACACATCTTGAACGAACGACCTCAAATTCTTTACCTTATATTGGATAGGCTTTAGCTTGTTCAGCTTCAATTTTCCGCTTATTGACTGCTCAACCTCTGCTATTTGGTCTTGAAAATCAGCAATCTTCTCTGCAATCTCATCACATAGTCTGTGTTGAGATAAATTGTCAGCATCCCAATGCAACTGCTTTATAGCAGTCTTCCATCCCTCACATTTGTTTATATAATCTAAAATAGTCTTATTCATTAGGCATAAACTCTTCCTCTCTTTTAAAACACTTTCTTCTCAAACGAGCATCAATGATGGTCTTAGGAGCGCCACTACCTGCAACATATGCTCCGTCAAACAATAACAATATACCGACATCAACCAAGTCAGTCTTCAAATATCCGTTTGTCGTAACGTCATATACCAACGCAAAACAAATCACCAAACCCAATATGAAACTTACAATGGCAGATATAAGCAATGCTACTGCACCAACACTTATTGATGACTTGTCATCAATTGATGACTTTATGTTACTTAAAAATCCCATCATAATATAATATTATTATTGCTAAACCATATTATAAATATCAAGAGTATGATATTTTTTATTCATCATCATCAATGCCTAACTCCAATTTCTCCATTTCAGTAAGATTCCTATCAACATGCTGCAACAAGAAATCTATATATTTCCTATGCTTGCTTTCCTCTTCATCCCAAGAAGGATTATCGAAGTCAAAGTCATAACACTTTGCCAAGTTTACCAATAATTTTGTATCTGAACCGTCAGAATGCTTATACTTAAGCCAATACCAAGCACCTACCCTTTTTACTAATTTTGCAAATGAATACTCATCAATAAATTCATCACATAACTTATAGTTATCGTAAGTCGGATTCTTTACAAAGAGATATTCAAGATATCTCTTGGCTATTGAATCTCTAAGGTTAGACAAACATGATATTGGTGGAACTATACCACGTAATGTGTAATTCTTCAATATTCTAATCGCATACTTGTCATCCATTTCATTTAACTTATCAGACAAATAACTTCCATGTTGCGGCGTATCTCCGTTCAATGATTCAGCATCACTGTCTTCCCAACCATCCCTTACAATTGTATTGGCAAATGAATTGCCTCTTGCAGAAATGGACTTTTCACCGTCATCAACCTTCTCAATGTCACCACTTACCTTTGACAAGTCATATATGACAGAACCGTGGGTAGTATTGTCGTAGAAAGGAATTCCACTAACGTTTACACCGTTGTATCCGTTCCATTCCATGAAATAAGTTGAGAATGATTCAATCCTATCATCATCCTTTCCAAGCTCTTGAGCCATTCTTGTCAATTCCATATATGAAGGACATTTAAGACCCAATGCCTTTGAATTCTTCTTTATTATCTGATATTGGATTGAATTGTCATAGGTTGCACTATTCTTTTCAAATTTACCAAAATTGCTGTTTATCTTGGAATACATAAAATTCAAATTCTTCATCAATGTGAACAATACATCACCTTCTGTCTTTGAATGTACTCTGAAGAGATTCTTATATAAGTCAAAATCAACCCTATATAGATTGTTGTCAATCTTTATATATCTCTTGTCATTATTGATTTGGTTTCCATATTTGGAAGGATAATCGCTATCGGAATAAGTAGAGAAATACGTACCACTGCCAAAATGACCAGTACCACGACCACCGTTTATCTGAAACTTACTCTCTGAATAATGAGGAGTGGAATCCTCACCACCACCACGGCTATAATGGAAATTGAAATTATCCTCAGAAATCAATTTGTTAATGCTTGATTCATTTATATATATTTTTCTTGACATTACAAAATAATCACAATTTAAAACATATATAAATATAAAATGGGAAGCTCCATTAAGAACTTCCCACTAATAATTTATTATGCACTTATGAAAAATTATGCTTCTGTTCCATATGTTCCTGCATCAATCCAATTCAACGCTTTGTCTGTATATGCATTTGCATTTGTAAGAGCTGTATCTGCATATCCTTTAGCAGTATGCTTAACTGAACCATCAGCAGTTTCTTCACCATTAAGTGTTGCAATCGCATTAGTATTAGTTGTTACATTACCACTAATTGTAGTATCTGCGCCTTCCCTAGCACTAGCCTCATCTTTTATAGCAGTTGCCAACTCAGAAAGAGCTGCCTCAACTGTAGTACCAGTCATGTCTATTTGTCCTTCAACATTAGTAGTACCTGTACGTGTAACAGCAGAAGAATTCAAGTTAATGGCAGTTGCACTTACTTGTCCATTTTTTTGGCTAACAGTTGTGATAACTTTACCTGTACCACCAACTTCTGTTAAGTTTAGATTTGTATTTGCATTAGCAGCAATTGCATCTGCATTAGCCTTTACTTGTGTATCCAAAGCAGCAATTTCACCTACAACTGTTGTTGCACCACTAGTATAATTACCAGTTGTCTTTACGTGAGAGCCATTAGTAGCCAAGCCAACAGAAGCCTCTATTTTATCCTCAGCACCTTGTGCTCTGTCCTCCTCATCAGTCAATGCTGTAGCAGAAGCAATGTCATTCTCACCAACTGTTACGACCTTGTGCGTACCATTTTCAGAATCTTCAACAGAAACTGTTACATGTCCGTCTGCCTTTGCAACAACTTCAGTATGCGCACTTGATGCCTTAGCGTCAACAGCTTGAATCTTTTCTTCTAATTTACTAAGAGTGTTGTACTCTTCAGTAGCACCACCAATTATTGCTGTCTTTGCAGCATCAATAGCATCTGTAACTCCACTAAGTTTAACGCCACCTGTGCCAACTGTCAAGAATCCTTCAGAAGTAGCATCTATTTTAACTGATACTTCTCCAGATTCGCTAACAGAAAGACCATTCTTGAATTCACTTTCAACTAAGAACCTACTTACGTCTACATATACTACAGAATCTTCTCCATTAGCAGTAGTGTATGTGTATTTTAGGTATTGACCTTTTTTCTTTCCATCTGTATCTGTAAGTTCTACACTCTTCAATGTTTGGTCTTTGTAAATTGGAATTTGTACGTCAATATTTGTATCTTTACCATTTACTGTCTGCACTAATTGGTATGCTTCCATAACATTTTCAGAAAGACCTGTTGTAACTTTAGCTATCTTGTAAGTTGCAGCATCATTCTTTGTCTCAGAAACAGCCTTTGCCAAATCAACAAGAGCACCTTCAACTGTAGTACCAGTCATGTCTACTTGTCCTTCAACATTAGTAGTACTTGTACGTTTAACAGCAGAAGAAACCAAATCACCAACCTCAGCTGCTATCTTACCGTCAGTCTCACTTACTGATTTAACGAACTTACCTTCTCCACCAATAGAATTAACATCCAAGCCCTTGATTGCTGTATCAATTTTGTTATCAACAGAGCCTACTGTAGCTGTGTCATCATTAAGCTTTGCAATAGCTGCTGTGTTTGTTGCAATATTAGCTGCATTTGCCTTCTCAGCTTCCTTTGCACGTGTTACCTCATCTTTAATAGCTTTAGTATTGGCTGTAATAGAAGAAGTTGTCTTTGTCAAGTTAACATACAGACCGTCATCACCTAACTTGAGACCGTCATCACCTTCCTCTATAGTCTTTACGTTAACCTTGATGGTTGAACCATCTTTAACACCATCACTGTTACCATCAGCACCTTTTGTGATATCACCAATCACGATAGAGTTGTCAGCAACTTCAATAAGTTTAATTGTAACTAGTGTGTCTTGACCTTCAAAACTTTTATTGAATTTTAAGGTCTGACCCTCTACATCTAGATTCTTAATAAATCCATCGAATAAATGACCAGTAGCACCACCATACTGCTTTTCGCCCATCATGATGACTTGTTCATTAGTTACAAAGAATACACTATTTATAACATCTTGCTTCTTAGCATCATTAGCAATCAAAGCATTATATTGGTCTCTAGTACCTCTAATAAATTTAATTTGAGCCATTAAATTAATTAATAAACTTTATAATTTTAATTATTATTATCTTAATATATTGTTTATAGGAAATTTACAGTAGGAATCCTATTCTTATCTGTTTCTCTCTTCTCTCCCTTGTCATACCATACATAGCATAGCTGTCCTTCATAGTCCGCTGTTATCTTCACTCCCTTGTGAGTAAGATTTGTAAAGTTGACGGTAATCTTGGAACTTGCGAAGAGATTGTTGGACTGTTCGAGTGCAACTGTTCCAGATGTATAATCCTCGCATATCATGAAACCTTCCCATTCCTCTCTTACATCCCATTCATCAACTGAACAGTTCTTGACGTTTATTGTCACATTTGTTGCGTTTGTCTTGTTTGATATCCTCAATGCATTTGATATTTTTCCGAAATGACAATTTTCAATGTTTATAACAGCATTGTCTTGCGTTCCGAATATTGATATTGCATTGTTTGTCAGCTTTCCGCCGAAATCACAGTCCTTGATATTAACATATTTTGGCAATGCGTCAGACGAAAGACCAATCTCGAATCCATTATATCCGTTAACGTCACCATTGAACTTTACGTTTGTAAGCGTAACTTTCTCGCTTCCGTTTATGCTTACCATTGTGTTCTGTGTTGACTTTGGGAAGTCACCGCTGAATGTGACATTCTCCATCTCAGCTTCCTCTTGAGCCTTTATGTTAAGTCTTGCATTATTGCTTACTGATGCATTGTAAAGGCTTACATTATCACCACTCAAGACTATTTTTTCATTGCTGTCAATATTTCCGCTTACAGACTCTATGTTTGACATATAGTACATCCTTGCGTAAACGCCATCAGCAGAATCATTCACAATCTCAATGTGACCGTCATTGACTGTATTGTCACTTACCTTCTCTGTTAGAAGAGATACCTTCTTTCTCGTATTGTCACCTTCCTCACTTGTGACAGTTACGCCCTTTCCGTCACCTTCAACGCTTATGGCATTGTCCCTAACCGTCTTTATAGTTGTAAATATGGTATCAAGTACGCTTGAAATCTTTTTTGTATTGTCAACAGGATTTCCGTTTGCGTCATTTACACCCTCACCGATTTCAATCTCAGAACCCTTGATTCCGCTGAGTTTGATTCCGTTCTCTGATATTGTCAAGAATGACTGACTGTCAGGGTCAAGCTTTGCGCTTATGACATTGCCTTCGACTTGTATACCATTTCCAGAGGTATATACATCAATTAGGCTTGAAAGGTCTATGCTTGTACTTGTATGACCAGCATCGGTATTCCATTCTATGGTTATCGTATGTGTCTTTTCGTCATATGACACACTGTTTATCATACCGTCAATTGCGAGCTTTGACAAGTCCATTGACGCAACCAAGGCATCACCCTTTCCCTTCAACTCCAATACATTGCCATTCAGTGCGAACGTTATCTCATTCTTGAGCTTTCCTTCAGTATCGAATGAATGCAGCAAGTCTTGCTCTATGAGCTTGTCAATCGCCTCTGCGATGTTTTCATCAGTAGACTTGTCATTTATCTCTGCATACAGCTGTGAACCGAAGTAAATGTACTTGTTCGAACCGTCCTTGACAAACCATAAATATCCTTCCTTGTCTGGAGAACTGTTGAACACGGACATTGACACTTGTCTTATGCCGTTAAATTTCCTTTTCTGTAATTCCATTAGTCTTTATTTTCAAATTCTATTAGCGTTGTGCCAAATGACAGCATCATATGTGACTAGCATATTGTCAACAACTTGGTATTCCCTCATCCCAAGAGACTTTATCCTACAGCTCTTGTCAGTGAAGTCTATTACTTGCATCGGTCTTGATACATCATCTCCGAATCCGAGCAAATACCATAGAGGCGTATCACTTCCCTCTGTTGGTGTATATTCATCAAGAAGCTTTCCGTCACCGCCGAATGCAAGGTCGTCTCCAACAAGTATCCTCTTGTTCTTGTATGATGAAGGATTCTTCTCGAATAACTCCTTGAATGCACTAGCACCAATAACGTCATCAACGAAAGGCATCTGCTCCAACTCACATGAGCCGAGAGGAACGTTGCCCAAATATTCCTTCACAGTACCGTCATCACAAATCACAGTGTATTTGACATTGTCCTTTATGCGACCCCTTATGTACAGTTCCCTATAGGAACCCTCGGAGCCTTTCCAAAATCTTACTAGCTCCCTTGACATTCTTATGAATTACTCCTCATCTGTTTCATACATAGGACCTTCACCCAACTTGGTCTCAATGTCCTTAATCTTCTT
>NFYZ01014051.1_pt1 | contig 17008 bp, 29 predicted proteins | sample 1092561 | NCBI WGS metagenome assembly NFYZ01 (sample SAMN03609887, study PRJNA323583) | gut metagenome | isolation source: feces | host: Rattus norvegicus | place: Malaysia | collected 2013 | reverse complement strand
GTGCAGTTCGTCAACAGCAAGCAGATAAGGGTAGTGAACGACATCCTGGTACTCGAAGTGGACGGAATCAGGTTCATCACCCATTAGTGATGAGTGAGTAGTGATTAATGAGACTTCATGTTTTTTTTGGGTTAGTTAGATTATAGTTTTTTAAACTCTATGATGTTCATCTTTTTAGGTGAATTGGTTCCCCTCCGGTGCGTGAGCATAGGAGGGCTTTTTAAACAAGAATACTCATTTTAAAAACGAAATATAAACTATGATAGAAATTCCATTTTTAACAAGAATCGCCCTCATCCTGATAGGGGCAGTTCTTGTAGTCTTCATCTTTAAAAAACTCAAGCGAAAAAAGACAGGGAATGCGTTAAAAGATTTAAGCGCCTTCACTGCTTTGATTACGAAGTGGGAGCGTTCGGGCTTGCTCCATTGGCAAGTGAAGGGCAAGACTCTTTTGCTGGAGCAGAGCCTCGCAGCCTCCGTGATGTCGTTGGGACCCGAGAAATTCAAGAAGTTCCTCAATCTCTTAGCGCAGTTGAAGAATGCCGAACTGGTGGGTAATGCCTACGAGCAGCAGCGCCTAGACCTGGAGACGGCAGCCGTGCGAAAGGCGCAGGAGCAGACCCAGACTAAGCTTACCGATGCTGACATACAGCGCATCCGTCAGGATGCACGCAAGGATATGCAGCACATCGACATGAAGAGTATCCTGGATGCCATCCATGAGTTCGACATTATGATCATCCGCAGCAACGCTATCTCTTCGGCGGATGCCACCGAGGAAGGAGGCCAACTGGTAGCCGTAGGTCATTTCGATGGTAAGAAGGTGGAAATGGCAATGTGGGACGAAATCAAGAATGATCTGAAAGAAGAAAAGTAATGAGAATAAAGATATAATAATAAGAAGGTATAGTCTTAAAACTATACCTTTTTTAGTATCTAATATATAATAATTCTTAAATTTAGACCAAATTATAAATTAAACAATAGCTAACCTATCATTGTTTGAAATATTTTTGTATCTTTGCAACCGAAAAGATAGGTAATATATACTTTTTTAAATAAAAACGAAATGGTTAATATCACCCATTGTTCGCAGAAGCCTGATACCAAGCCTTGCTGGGTATGCCTGCACGGTAGGTATTGCATCGGCGGATTGTACTGCTGCAAACGGAAACGGTATGTGCAGTATCAGAACACCGCCGATTGTCCGGATAAGGAGATGGAGCAGGTTAGTTAGTAACACAATAATAAGGTAAAGATATGGAAAAAGAATTTAAGGCCATCCTGCTTACCAAAGAGTCTTGGATGAATAGTCAACTGAGTGTGGCCAAGTATTCCGGAGGTGTACAGGTTACTGGCGAAGGCGGTAAGAAGAGAACTCTCCTCATCGTGAATAAGGAGGGTAAAGACCTGTACCAGGTGGGCATCCCTTCTGGCGAGTCAGCCGACTTGGTAGATAAGGAGTTTATTCCTCTCTATAAGAAGCTGGGCAGAGATTTGTTTATTTCCATCGTCAATGCCAATCCTTTGATTTCTCGTAAGGATTTGAAGGAACGCCTTACTCAGGCTGCCGAAGTTAAGAAGGGGTATGAGGCGGAAATGGAGAAGGCAAGAAAAGAAAAAGAGAAGAGACAGAACCCTTCGCTTTTCGATTAGATAATTCGAGTTTTAATACAATAAAGATTTATAGAGTAGAATGAAAACATTAGAAGAATTTCAGAAACAAGTTCTTACTCCTTTGCGCAAGGAGAGAGATGACAAGCAGGACGCAGCGAGAGAAGCTCGCTCTAACGCTGCTGCTGAGTATATGAAGGCAAAGAAGATGATTGAGGAAAAGGAACATGCCTTCAAAGAACTGCAAGAGCAAGTACTGGAAGCATTCATACACCAGCAACTCCTCGACCAAAAGGCATATAAACTCCTGCTGACCGCCGAGCGTACAGATGCCTGTGCCAAGTATGATAAAGCCAAGCATGATGAGAAGATAGCAAAACGCCGTGCCAACGAGGAATATATGGATAAAGTAGGCATCGCCTTTTCCCGATATAACAAGGAACGAGTAACCGCAGGCGAGCAGCCTATATATTACGAGAAGAGCCGTGAGATTTTAGCTGAGGAACGTAAGGCGGGCTATAGTGAGAATGGCTGGCCAGCAGACCCAGCGCAGGAGGCAGAAGTATGAGTTTTCGGAATACGAAAACTCCACTCAAACCCACCGGTAAAGCAAAGTATCAGATACCGATGAGGGTAACGCCCGATAGCCGTGGGATGAAAACCTACGTGCTTGAAGGTGAATTGAAGGAGAAGTTCATCAAACTCTTCCCGAAGAACTCCAACCGCAGAATCATGGAATGGTTCGGCATATCTCATTCAACTCTTCGCCGTTTTAAAGATGAACTTGGTTTGAAGAAAGATATGAAAGTCATCCGCCACCAACTGGCAATGGACACCAAGAAAATCTGTGAGAAAAACGGCTATTACGACTCCCTAAGAGGTAAGCCATTAAGCGAAGCCTGCCAGGAAGGTCTCCGCCGATTGCGTGAATCCGGCTTCCACCCCATGAAGGTGGTCAAGGAGAAGCATCCTCGCCGATACAAGAACATCCTCCGCCGAAGATCAGAAGACCGCAAGGAACTCATCAGAAAAGAGCGGTTGCGTGAAGAGTATGGTTTGGAACGCAAAACCAAGCTGCATCTTCCGCAGCGACCACTCACAAGCTCTGCCGCATCGTTCAAGTGGATGCTGATACATAAGCGCAACTACTTCGCTGTTCCCGGTCATTCCTGGTGGATAGCCTACGATAGCGAAACCGACCGCTCGGAGCGCAGCGAGACAACCGCCCGAAAACACGGCTTCGAGATTATCGAAGGCGAGGATGAAGCCCCCGTTCCCAGTGATTCCATCGCTGGGCAGTAGCAAGTACGGCAGCAGCAAGCAGCTACGGCAAGTAACAACAAACAAAAAACAGCAATAAAAACATGAACACGAAACAACAAAATATCCTTCGCACTCTTTTGAAGAAATATAAATTCAAGAGTGTGAGCAATATAGTCCGTCAGGAACTCGGAATCAATTTCGAGAACTTCTTACAGAAGACGGAACCCCTCTACGTTATTCCTCGCATCGCTTCCTGCTATGCCGTGGAAGGGGATAAAGAGAAGCTGAACGGTATCATTTACAAGGAATGGCTGAAAGATGTGGTAGAAAAAGCCTGGGTAGCTCCTCTTAATGAATACACCGAGGAGTACGGCGAGCGCATCGTTCTCTCTGCCATCTATTACCTTATCGACAATGGCTTGTGGGAAACCTACGAAGGTCGCCTAGCCCTGGATGCGCAGGAAGAAAATTACTACGACAAGCTGGAAGATATGCCTTCCGCCATCGCCATGGTCCAGGAACAGCAGCAAGCCGAGGAGAAGAAAGCCGAGGAGAAGAAAGCCGCAATGCCCCTCACTGGAGCACCTGATAAAAATCCCCCTCTCGCTCCCGTCCCCAGCGATTCCATCACTGACAAAAAGGAATCTACCCCAGGCTATACGCTCACCGCCGAAGATGCCGTAGCCCTTATCGGTACCACTTCCGAAACCTGCGCTCAGTTAAAACAGAACATCGAACGCTTGTTGGGTTTCATCCGCACCGACAATGATACCGATGTCCTTCGTCAGAAGCTCTCTGACCTGCAGCGTCAGCTAGAAGCCCAGAAAGCCGAGCACCAGAAAGATATAACCGTCCTTCAGCAGAAAGTCGATGAAGCCAATGCCACTATGCAGAAGGCAAGCAATTATATTTCTAAGCTGCGTCAGGAAGCCCAGGAAGTCCAGAAGCAATACGATGAGCTGAATGACAAATACAAGAAAGCTCTGGATGAGCGTGATGATGCCGACAAGGAGTTGGAAACCTGCAAGAAACTTCTCGAAGAGGAAGCCAATCGTGAGCAGCTTCCGAAGAAGAAGGTCATCCCATACAGCGTATTGGATGCCGTCCCTCTCCTCGGTAAAGGCGTAATGACCGGCTTGGAACCCGTCCTCGCCAAATATAACATCATCATCGACCACAATAAATAATAAGGCGCATGGAACAAGGAGTAATCAATCCTAAAAAGCTATTCTTTCCGAAGGATGATAGCGATGACCCCATTGCTGTTACGCCTACCTTTTTGGGTGACGAATATTTTGATAGTTCAGCATATTTGAAGTTCAACAATGCCATTAAGCGTATGTCGGAACCAAGGGAGGTAGAGCAGACGGAAGCAGATGTTGAGTCTGTTTTTCGTAACGAGACAGGTTGCATCTATGCCGTGGTGTATCATTATAAGGATGGCAGCGTAGATTCTGATATGTTGGTTAAGAAGAAAGATGGAGGATGGTCGTTCTATCGCAACAAGGTACGTTTTCATCCGAATTTCGTGAGCACCTATATCTGGTCGATATATGGCTACAAGCGTCCCTCAGAATCGCAGATAGCACAAGAGTTAGCTCAGGTTCCGGCATTTCCGAGTAAAATGGCAATCCTGGAAGATCATGTCCTAAAAATGTTCCTCGGCGGTCTCGTTATTTCAAAATATACGCTCGGGGATAGCGAAATGACATCAGTAGAATTAATAGATTTCGTTCCTTACGAAGCATTTGAGCGAGATAAGATCAAGTCATTCTATTATGATTTGCTTCATCGTTATGTATCGTCAGGGGATTTGAACATCGATAATTTTCCCGAAGAATTGGTAAAGGAGACCCTGGAACAGAGTTTAAAGAAGATGCAGAAGAAGTATAACAAATAAAAACAAGATATTTATGAAAGAAGAAAATAATAATAATGTAAACGAGCAGCAGGCTACAATCGAGGAAAAACAGAAAGTCATGACTATCTACAATAAGATAATAGCCATTGCTGATAAAATCACCGATGATTATAACGATGATTTTGATGCAACTCCAAATTACGAATTATTGGCCATCGGAGTCTTCCTGCGCCGTATGGAGACTTCGTTGACAGATAAAGATGCAATAGGCAAGGATGGCAAGCCTTGGGGCGATCAGACTCCCGGTTCAACGGATGAGCCTACCTATGCCAGTATGCTGGATGTTATTCAGAAAGGCTATGAGATAGGACAAATGACCGAATATCAAATTCCGAAAGAGCCGGAGCAAACACCTGAAGACAATGGCAAATAAAACAAAACGATATGGATAAAGCAGATTTCGATTATGATTTCTATCTCGTCACGCTCCGCACGGCTGATGCAGTAGGCATGACGGTAGTGAAGAAGGATGACCTGGCACGTGTCATGGCTATCATTCTCAACGAGGGAGGCAACGAGCAGTTTACCCACAGCTACAAGTTGAGGGTAGAATGCAGTTTTGCTCAGGAGAAGTATCATATCCAGGGTGGCGAGACTCCCGACCCTAGATTTGTTCTCCTCTTGCAGCGCTATATCCGGGAGATAGAAATATATCAGGAGCAGCATAAAGGCGGTTATCCCGACTGGGCAGTAACCCTGATGAAGGACCGCTATGGTATCAAGCTCCATAATTGCTAAAGCTTCCGTTCCCAGCGATTCTATCGCTGGTCCAAAAGAAAACATCCAGAATAATAAGTATATGAAAATATTCAAGCTAAAAGAAGGTACCAAGTCCTACGATTGGGTAAAGGACGTAATGTCAAAAGAACTCGAAGAAAAGAATGCGTATGGCAGACGAGTTCAAGAAGCGATGGGCATTCCTCTAGGTAATTGCATCTATCGCTCCGCCAATTTTTGCTATGCCAGAAAAGCAATTATCCACAAGTTTGAGTTTACCTCTGAAGAGTATGCTAAAATAGATAAAGATGTATGGAAGAAGCTTGGCGGCGGCGAATCTGTCGTATACGTAGTTCCTAGCTCGATAAGCGAGCAGGGCAAGCGTATCAGAGAAGCGATGCAATCATATAACCCCATAACCTGCCATGCCGAAATTCTTGAAAAGTTGGGCTTGAAATCCATTGTTCGAGAAATCGACACTACCCCCGTCAGTCTTTTCACCCACGAGAATAAGTATTACTTCGTCCTCGCAGATGATAACATCGTTCTTGCCGATGATAACAACGGCGAGATAGAGTTGATAACCGAGGAGGATGCCAAGCGCCTCACCGGTTTCAAAGATAAGCGGGTAGATTATAGCAAGAAGTAGTAATATAGTTATGGCACTTGAGCAATGTTTAGATTTGCAACTTATACTCCTTGCGATATTTGTAATATTCCTTATCATGCTGATGGAACAGATAGCAGAGTATATTTATTTTAAAAAGGATAGTAGTATGAAGATAAAGATTATTTCAGTTCGTCTTCCCAGATTCTTTAATGGGGAGAGACTCCTGAACTTTGCGGATGAGGTGAAATACTTCATCATGTATAAGAAACATTGGTGGCAGAGATACAGATACCTGAATGATCGTTTCACCCGTCCATTGAAGTTTGATAGCTTTGATGCAGCAAAAGAGTATCTGGAAAAGATAGGTATAGATTATAAGGGAAAATAACTATGGCAAAGAAAGAAGATTCAATGAAAGAACCGGCAGAAGAATATGCAGGTTTAGGTAAGGAAGTCTTCATCTGTAAGAGAAAGGACTTCGGCAATCCTTCCCTGTGGCACAAAGTCTCTCTTGCTGATGACAGCACAGTTTCTATCCCAAGCGATTCTGCCACAGGTAAGCAAACGAGTAAGAAAAAGCCCCGTAGTTTCACCGGCACTTTCATACTGGTAGATGATAAAGAAGCACGATATGAAGCTCAGATGTTAGCAGTAACGGTATTGCCAGTATTCAGCAAGTCTATGCTATCCATCACCATGCCTCATGTGCCATTTGAGATGCGGAACGATTTTACGAAATTATATCGCAACCCTAACAATTTCTTCTATAAGGAATTGGCCAATAGTTTATCTTATCCTATTCGTCTTGCCTATCGCGGTTTTATCACAGTTCAAAAGTAAGTAATATGGCAGAAAAGAAAATACTCACCATTCACCTAACCGATGAGTGGTATCAGAAGATAGCTAGCGGAGAGAAGACAGAGGAGTATCGAGAATGCTCCTTATACTGGACGTTTCGTTTGTTAAGAAAGGATATTTCGAATAGGCCAGCCGTGATAGCTGGCGTAGCCAAATATCATCGTGCTGCCGATAGAGGCCTTTTCCTGCAAGGCTACCTCACTGGAGGTCTCAAGCACACTTCAGATAGTCCGGAAGATAGAACTTACCGCAAGGAGGTATTAGAACCTTTCACTCACGTTCATTTTCTCCTCGGTTATCCGAAAGATAATCAACCGTATATCGAGAAGGAAATCGACGAGATAACGGTAGATAAACCAAAGAAGGGCATGTGCCCCGATGCGTGGTTGAAAAAGAACATGTTCGTAATCAGATTCAAATAGCGTATGACACAAGAAGAATATATTAAATCATATCCTATAGTACCCTATACCGAGAGTGTAGATGCTGATAAGCTGGCAGAAGGTAGGATATATGCCGCAGGAACAATGGGAGCGGATTCGACATTAAAGAGGTCGTTTATTTGCGTGAAACAGGTCTATCCTCAAGGCCTTGGCATCTCACTGTATTTTGGAGTATATTTTGAAATAAATGGTACACTGGTTCATATATTGGATTCTCAAGCAGAACATTACCAGAGTGTGGCTTCTTCGCAGTATGCTAATTTTATATATAAGAATATAGGTATACGAGGAATTGACAATTACCATTTCTTTATTCCTGGCCAAGGTCAGGTTATGAATGCTTTGAGTATTATCGGTAGTTTAGGGTATGAGTTTGTTGACGGTGAAATAAGAAAAAAGAAGTAGCGTATGAAAGAAAGTCTTAGAGATTATTATTATCACCCGGAATTTACAATGATGGATAAGTCCTTTATGATGATTCCTACTCCGAAAGATTTCGGGCAGTATTTGCAGAATATAAAACGTAACAGGAGAAGAAAGAAATGACGTTAGAGTTATCAATGGAGGAAAAGATAATCGTAACCGTTCTTTGGGTGTTCACGATATTCTTCCTGGTGTTGTTTTCTGGAATATTTGAAGGTGAGCATGAGCCTATAAAGCCGCCGAATATCCCGCCACCGCCGCCTCCATCTCGCCCTCATCCTCTGCTATTCCGCCGCAGACTAAGATTAAGAACTAAAAAACGAAGAAGATATGTTTTACGAAGCAAAACAAGGAACAAAGGCTTACGAATATATTAAAGGTATTGTCGAAGCTGAATTGCAAGAACGTGTAAACTACAAGAAGCGAATAGTGGAAGCTATCGGTTCTGATTTCGATAAAGATATACACGTTGAGAATAACCGTCTTCTCTCTCGCCGATTTAGAATCGAGAAGATATTGGTAACGCCAGAACAGCGGATTAAATTAGATAAGAGAGCCTGGTTGAAAATTATGACTCATCGTCTCCCGAGCGGCGTTTATCATTACTTGATTCCCAACGTAAAAACAGAGCAGGGTAGGGCTGTTTCGCAGGTGCTCGCCTCGTATAAACCTGTAGCAGGTTTCAATGATGTAAGAATAGGTTTGAACCTCACGGAGCCAGTAAATAGACCGATTAAGCCGTTTAGGCTTTATTTTTTCAGAAGTCGCGCCTTCGTCTATGTGGATGAGCCAAGCATGAGATTTAGAGGGAAAGATGAAACCTTGGAAGAATTTTCTTTGCAGCTGTTTTATCTTGATTTCTATGATGAATTAAATGAAATAAATGAATTAAACATTAAAGATTATGGCATGTAATTGTATTAGCAGAGTTGAAAAACTTATCAAGGAGAAGACCAACGAGAGTGGTTGCCTTGATACAGGTATCGGTGTTCCATCGGGCATTGCGATGGTAAATATTTATGGTTTATTCCATAAGCAGAAGAAGGATGGCTCCTTCTGCGAAAAGTGGAACAAGGTAAATATCCTCCCCGAGTATTGCCCCTTCTGTGGCAAGAAGTATGTAGAGGATAAGAAAGAAGAAACCAAACAGGAAGAAAAGGAGAAATAGCGTATGTTATACGAAGCTAAACAAGGATCAAAGGCTTACGGATACATTAAGGGTATTCTCGAAGCTGAAGAGAAAGAGTATCAGATTTACATGAAAAGAGTAGATGAAGCTGTAGGCTTCGAGTTTGAGAAGTGGCAAGGCTATCAGCCTAACCGCAGTTTGCTACGAGAGTATGATATAACCGCCATCTGGTTGCCGACTGCGCAATATGAAAAGCTGGATAAGAAGTTATGGCGAGAGGTAGATAGCCAGTTGTTTGATGATGGTCGTTACGTTTGCGTAGCGCCTAACAAGCGATACAAGCAAGGTAAGGCTATCGCCGCCGTACTTGCTTCCTATAAAGCTGTAACCAATCATTTCAAGATATTGAAGGATTTGTGCATAGGGGGTTCTCGAGGTGACTCTATCTCCATCACTCAGCTTCTCCGCTGCAAAGACCGCATTTTTGCCTTCTTCGATGATAGCATCCGAGCAGAGAAATGCAACTCCGATTTCACGGAAATCACGATTGGTGAATATGAGGATCTTATTAATAGTAGCAAAGAAGGATGATCGTATGAAGATAAATATGAATCAGATAAAGGAGAAGATTGCAGGTTTTATCTTTGACCTTATCATAGAATCGGGCAGTAAGTCTAAATTCTTTCGTAAGTACACCAACCATCGTTTTCGTAAGCAGTACGAACGATTGACGGGTAATGCCGCTTATAGGATGTATAAACGCAACAGCGATTTGGAAAGAGAGATTATCAAGCTGCGTGAAGAGATTAATACTTTGGAGTGTAGACTTCGTTCAGCTTATAATAAAATAAAAGTCGTAGCTACGGAGTACCCTAAAAACATTCCTTGTCCTCATGGAGAAAAAGACGAGGTAAACCATGACCCTGTCAGAACAGATTCCGTTGAATGCTGGTGCTGCCCAGGTTTCGTAGACAGAATACCCGAAGATGGTACCATCATCTGCTGGAATAAGAACTTTGAACAGAGTGAGGATTTAGAAAATAAAGAAAGATAGCGAAGAGCAATAATCAGTAACAAAGAAATTAATAGAAAAAGATATGGCAAAGAATAACGATTATCTTGTAAAAGCAAAAGAGTACCTAGCCGCAATGAAGACTATGTACAACCTAGAGCAGTTGGCAGATGGGGTCCGCCCTGATAAATACAAGTACATCTGTCAAAAATATGGTATTGATGAGAACGAAGCCATGAACATGTATTCTGTTCTTCAGAAGATGAAGAAGGAGTATTACATGGTGAACTATAAGGATTCGGCATCCTTGGAGCGCATCCTGGCTGTCGCCGAGGAAGCCTATGTTGTCTATAAACATGATCGTGTTGATTTTTATGTAGAGCTGCACTCCCCTGAAACAAGATACAAGTATATTCTTGTAAGTTTCCTGAAACCAGGCGAAAAGTTGGTTCAACAGGAGTTCAATATAACAGACCCGAAAACCTTTCCGGCTGTCACCGACATGATGAATAGCGGCTTCGAGATAGCCGGTATGTCACGACAGGCAGACGAGATAGAAAGTACAAAGTACGATGGAGCCGATGACAATAGAAGAATTTACATTCCTATTTATGATGGCGACGTGCTTCTCTGCTACTTAGAGAATCCTGACAGTATTTTCTCTCATCATAAAGAATGTGGTCTTTATCTCTGCCATAATGGTGTTTATCATCGCCTCGTTTATACTCCTGGCAAGGGATACGTAAGACATCATGAGCCAGATGAGGATGAAGATTTCGAGTTGGATATTAGCGAAGAGTCTTTCAGTCAGTACGTCTTGACATTATCCAAGAAATTCCGTAAGTTAGGTAATATCCATTCCGGCATCGGTTTCCTCATGGAAGAAGATAACAAGGAAAAAGAGAAATAGCGTATGATAAAGCAAGAATTACTGGAGTCTCGTGCTTTTCAAAAAGCGGGAGACGATGCAAAGTTCTTCTTCTTGCCGCTTCCTTATCGAGGAAGCAGACTTTTCGGTAGCCGTCTCTCAACTCCGCTAACCGTATCTCACGAAAAAGGTCTTATTTATTTCGACAGGCGAGGAAATCCGATAACGAAAAAAGAATTGCTCTCGAATGAAGATTTATTGAAGGCAGAAGACTGGTACACCCTTTCTGTTGTATATGCCGGCTGGTACTATCCAACTGGAGATTGCTATGTAAGACTTAAAAGAAACGGCGATATAGAGATTAAGGAAGTAAGAAGAAGGTCTGTAAATGTAGCGTTTGAACAATAAAATGTAAAAGTTTAAAAATGTAGCGTATGACAAAGCAAGAGTTGTTATCTAACCCTGTCTTTCAAAATGCAAGGGATGATGCTTTTATCTATTTCGTCGGCAAGCTCCATAGTATCTACCGAGCACGAACCGTTTACTTTACAGCTCCAAAACGTGAATTTCAGACGAGAGACAGGCTTCGTCTCGGTCTATTCGGACCGCCGATAACCAAACGTAGATTAATGGCTAACCTGTCATTTCGCCACACTATGCCCCATAAGACAATCTCCGTTATGTTTCTCGATTATTGGTACGATCTTGGAGACTGCAATGTAGAGATAGATAGTTATGGCGATATTGTGATAACAGAAAAATAAAAAGTAGCTTATGAAAACAGAAACAAAAGAAACTCCTGTAAAGGGAGCATTGATTTACCAGCCGCAGGGTGCGGCTGGCGAATATGCTAAGTGGGCAATCAATCTATACCATGGTTGCTCTAACGGCTGCACATATTGTTATAACCGCAGAGGGGTGTTGAGCCACGTCTTCGGTGATAAGCCGGAACTGGCAGCACCTATCATCAAGCAGCGAGATAAGTTGCTCAATGAATATCTGAAGAAAAACAATATGACTGCACATGATGCTATTAAGAAAGGTGTTGTAAACCTTGAAAATCTCCTTGCTGCCCGTGATCTTATCTCGAAGGATCTAGAGAAGATAGGAATAGATAGAATACGTCAAGATGGCGGTATCTTTTTCTCTTTCACCTGCGACCCATTCGATATAGAGGCAGATATGTTTATCCTGCAGCAGGTGGTTTTATATTTGCTATTTGATCGTATTCCAGTCACGATATTAACAAAAAACGTGCATTGGATGCAGACGGGTTTATGGAAGAGTACACTTCGAGACCTTACAACGGATTATAAGGATATAGCTCGCTACCTCACCATCGGTTTCACTATCACCGGCAAAGATAAGCTGGAGCCTGGCGCTCCTTCTACAGAGAAGCGTATCGAAGCTTTGCGTAAGCTACACGATGAATACAAGATTAAGACCTTTGTGTCTTTGGAGCCGATAACGAGTATTCATACCGCATCGGAAGTAATCAAGAAAACATATCAGATTACGGACGAGATACGCATCGGTGCCCAGTCGCCTATCAAGAAGGACAGATATGATCCGAACAAGTTTGTCGGTTTCGTTATCGCGATTAAAACCCTGGCACGCGGTCTTGATCGCCGTTTCATGGTAAAGGATAGTATGTATAAGCAGGCTGAAATTTTTGAAGGTGCTTATAGAGATTTGTGTGTCAGAAATCTCGATGAGATAAGAAAGATTTATGAATCAAAACAAAAAGAAAATTATGAAAAGTAAATTGAAGTATTACGCTTATGTTATATGCGTTAACCTGTTGGCTATATTAGTACCCCTCCTCGCCGTTGTCCTTATCTATGGCTTCGGCAAGTTAAAGAATACCTATACCCATCCTTGCGTTCTATCGCAGGAGATATACGATTGCTGCTTAGAGGCGACTATCGTGGTATTGGCTGGTTTCTCCGTAGGTCTCCTGTTCGTTGGCTGGGCCGATAGTTGGCGAAAAGCGAAGCTCAGAGTTCTAAAAGGCAAAAGAGAGCGTGAGGAATTAGAATTGCGTGTCAAGTTAGAGGTAGAGCCTATTGAGGAGAGAACGGAGCAGAAGAATACGCTTGCGCTTGGCGATTCCGAGTTTGAGGATATTTCCGGATTGACGGTTAAAGAGATTTGGGAACTCTATAAAGGGCGTAAGATAGGTCTTTTAGGTGGTAATTTTTTTATTGCTGGTTACGACGAAGAGCCTAGCTTTGTTGTTGTCGGTACTAAGTTAGTTCAACCTAGCATAAGTTACGACGAGATGGTAGAAAGAATGGCTAGTAAAAATCCCGATAAGTGGCATGTAGAAAAAGGTTATGCAGATTACGGAACGCTTTCCACCAAATACATCCACATCTATAAAAAGAAATAATAACTAAGCATAGAAGCTTTGGCAGCACCCAAAAGTAATTACAAAACGTTTTACGCCAATCTTTATTATACAAACCCATCGGCATGCGAAGGTAAAACATACTTTATGCGTCCTATCCCAGAACACATGAAGCAGTTTCTCTCCGTTGCTGATGCGGATGCAGCTATAGCGCAAGTTCTAGTTTTTGCGAAGGCTCATCCCGATTTTTGTATGAAAAGGTTATGCGTGGTAACGTCTTTCTATACCAAGAAGGACAATTACAATTACCGTACAGATTACCAGTGGTACAGATGGAATAAAACTTCGCATAAATTTGAACGAGATGAATACCAGAAAAATGTGCATTGGTAATAAAGATATATTGAAAAGAATAATGAAGAATAGTTATGGAAAAGAATTATTTATTTGATGTTGATGGCTTGCTGCAGGTGCTGCAAGCCATCAAGGAAGGAAAACCGGTGGAGTATCGCCCATTGGAGGAACCTGATTGGCGATATTTCAACCCAGAGGATTGTGATATTGATACAGAGAACTGCAAGTATCGAGTTAAGCCCTGCGAGTATGGAGAGAATATTGGTACTGTAGTTCTTCGTCCTGAAGACTTGCAGGAAGATAGAATTTATTTCTTAACGCATGGAGATTATAACACGAAGAATAAAGATTTTATCTGTGTAGAGAGTAATCTATGGCGTGAGAACAAGATGGTTACCTTTCATTTCTCATGGCAAAGTGATGGTGTTTGCGCTACACTTTTAGTGGGCGATGTGAATGCAAAAGGCCGCCATAGCGAGCAATCAAAAGGCTTTGCTAACATAATCGCTCCTTATATTGTTTCTAACAATTTCGATGGTGTAGAAATCCGGCTGGCATCCCTGGCTCAAGTCGAGATGCTGGAATCTAAGCTGCGTGAAATCGGTTATGGGTTCAAGGACGGACAAATGAAAAAGATAGATGGGGCAAAGGGTAAACAAGGCAGAATATAAGGATGCATTTTAAAGATTTTAAATAGATCATGTTTGAGATATACGTTAAAATGAAGAAAAAGAAGTGTTGGAAACTCGCTATAGAGGTTCCCAACGCTTGGAGTGGGATGCCTCACCTCTGGATGTATCTGGAAAAGAAATACCTTCCATCTTACGTACCGGTAGGAGTTGATGGAAAACCGTTGGATTTGGAATGGGTGAAGGAAGCACAGGCGAAAGGTGAATATGTAAGCCGTTGGATCTATGCTTCATCCAGAAAGGAGATTGAGGACCTGCAGAAGGATTTCCGCTTAACTTATGAGGAAATGATGGTGTTCAGATCTACCTTTGATTTTGCTAAGGTTCTAGGCGAAGATATACCAGTTTACCTTGAATGCTTAAAGGTTGTCGCTGATGAGTGTGGAGGTATATATCCACAACAATACAAAGAACTGAGTGCCTTTATTAAAACTCACAGCATAAATGATATAAAGGCAATCGCTTTCAACCAGACAAGCGTAAACTGTGCCTGTGATTTCTTTGGTGACAGATACAATGAGCCGGCAGATAACTTCTGGGATTGCATGTGTCCAAAGGAATTTTATAACAACCTTAGAAAAGAAACGAGCGTATGAGCATAGGTAGATTTCAACCTCCAAGCGATATGGCAAGGGTTCTGCAGGTACGTGTATCTGTAGTTGAGTTCAATGCGATTGAGGAACATAAGATAAGCGTAGTGTTCGTTCCTTATGATTCCGAATTGGCGAAATATCTAGTTCTCGATGAAAGATTAACATCCAACGGTGAGAAAGAGTATTGGTTTAGGCAGTTTGATTTCGTAGAATTTTATTATAAGGACACCTATTCCACGCGGGTACTCTGCAGGTTGTGCGGCTTTAGCGTAACGAGAAGTTGTATCTTCGACCGCCGTCATAGACTGATAGATTTTTCAGCCCTTAGTATAGTCATTCATTTTCGTTAAAGGTAAAAAGTAAAAAAAAAGATTTATAGATTATGGAAAAAATTGAATTGACAAAGGAGCAGATAAAAAAGATAAGTGAAGGTATCAGCGCTATCTGTTTTAGGCGTGACCCCAAGAACCCGGATGAATATGCGCTTTTGGAGTACCCGAAAGTAAATGTCTTTAATCAGTCTTGTGTTTGGGAAGACCCGTCTTCTGATTATAATCATCAGAAAGAGGTAAAACAGACGTTTCTTTCCTTTGAGGCAGAGCATACCTTTGGCGCAAAGGAGCTTTTCAAGCCTAGCCTTGCTGAAGTTATTCAGGCTATGCCTCTTGACTTAGTAGGAAAAGTAAATGCTTTTACTATCAAACATGATGGTTTTACGGAAGATGGTTCCAAACATAAGAGTATCGTAACCCCTTACTTGATTGGTAGGAAGCGAAAACTTTTCGTTCCTCCGCTCAGTGCTAAAGAGGAGAAGATACAACATTCTTCGTCATTAACGATAGGCGACCTTATGGGTGTTGTCATTGATAACTTCTGTCATGTAAGCATTGATGTGATTTGCTACGACGGTAATCTGGGAACATTATTTGAAGGTCTGATGTCCGATATTCCCGAGGAGTATCTGGATAAGCATTTCCGTCCGATAGAGATTATCGAGAATTGTGAAGATAAGATTCATCTGATTATAAATTAATGATTTTAAATAGACATAAAAATGAGTTTATACACAGAACAGAAAAAGAAGAAATCTCTTTGGCACCCTATTACCGACGAGGATTTTGATATTGACTTCAGTAAGCCGTTTATTGTTTGTACAGAAGAGGTATCTTTCCTTATCGTAGACGGTTTGCAGGATTTGTATGAGAATTACATGAACCAAGAACAATTCTTCGACTTCAAGGCTCAAACCTTATCCGAGGAGGGTAAAGAGTACTTCCGAGATAATTATTTCGGTTATATGTATCTCGACGATGAGTTCTACAAGGCGATAGACTTGGCGAAGGGTAAGTATGTCGAGGATGTGAAAGGCGAGCGAGAAAGACCATTTTTGTTTGCTATGGATAAATATGGGCCAAAGGTGTTCGATCATTTCGGTTTCGATATAAATGGTATTCCTATATACGAGGGAACCCCTGAAATGAGCAGGGAGTTCGCTATAGAACATCCCGACCTATATCGCGTAGAGTATATCGTAAATCTGAACCATGTTTCAGAAACCGACATTAGCGCTTTGTTCAGAGCACCAATCGATGAGCCTAAAACCGCTTACGTGGTAACATCTGGCGAGTATAGTGATTACAGCGTCGATGGAGTATTTTCTGATAAAGCGAAAGCTTATCTGTTCGCTAATAAAGCCGGAGATAGAACTATTGAGGAATATAATATTGATGACGAGGAACAGCTTCGGGAGGAATGTTGGTATGAAATTGAGATTAGTATATATAAATCTTTAAAAGTAAAGGGAGTTTCCGTTCATAATCTGCGTCTGTTAGATAAGTATTTCGACGCAGTAAGGTTTACGCTTAGAGATGACGTAAACGGTTATTTCTCCTTTTACCTGAAAGCTCTCAACCGTGATAAGGCAAAAGCAATAGCTTTGGAGCGTTTCCATGCTCTCTTGGCAGTAGAGTCCTCTCACTTTCCAATGCTAAGATGGACGCGTGTCAGAAAACCTTGTTATGGTTCTGAAGATTTCCAAGAAGGTCTCGTATTTGGGTATTTCGATTATAAGGCTTATTTCTATCCAAGTGATAGAATGGAGCGAGTACAAGACCTGTTTATGAAGATTAAAGATTCCTTGCCTATTCCATTGACTGATGAGGAG
>NFYZ01002574.1_pt1 | contig 17103 bp, 22 predicted proteins | sample 1092561 | NCBI WGS metagenome assembly NFYZ01 (sample SAMN03609887, study PRJNA323583) | gut metagenome | isolation source: feces | host: Rattus norvegicus | place: Malaysia | collected 2013 | reverse complement strand
TTTGCCCCTTTAATCTCAACTTGGCATTATTTTTTGTACCAACCATTAGTAAAAATAATAAATAATAATTATCCGCCAAGGTTTACACCTCAACGGATAATTATATATTAACTAAACACCAGCATAATCATTTTCACTTATACCTATAAAAAAGTGAACAGAATTTTTACTAAAAGTGCCACTATTAACGCCATTGATTTTTTGTGTTGTAGATGTCCACGGAACATCAGTATTACTTCTATTTATAACCATAAGCACTTGCCCCCTTTTAGAAAAATTAACATTAACAGATACAGTACCGCTTTCATACCCATTGATTATAAGTTGTGGTAACGACATTTCTACATCACCTGTCATATAAGCAAAATTAGGTAATTCAATATTAGTAAAACCTGTTGCGTTAAAACAGTTGTTATTATCAAAAGTTTTCAACCTAGCAAATTTACCATTAAAAAACCCAAATGAATCCCATTGAATTTCATATACAGTAGGGTCAGGGGCAATCATTTTTGATAAGTCAGTCTGATACCCTCTAACCTTAATAGTAGTAAAAGTAACATTCTCAAAATTGCTTGTAAATTCAGTACCAACTAATATACAATCAATATTGTGTGAATGTGTATTATTAGTAAATTTAACTGCACCTTTCCATTCAGGGTATGAGTGCGAAGCGTCACCAACCTGAGGGCCAAAAGACACATTAGATAGAAACGATTGTTCTCTGTTAAGTACAATGTCGCAATCCCCGAAAGAACCATAAACATAACTATTAGTTAAATTAAATAACGGTGAATCAACAAAAATTGGTGTATATGCGCCCTCTATATGACAATTAGTTATATTCATCATTCCACAATCACGTTTAACATTTAATGAATAGTATGGTTTAACAGGCCCATATAAAGAGCTTAAATGACAGTTAACCATTTTGCAAGCCCCGTGGTCAATAGTAAAATTTGAATATTTGTTTTCATAATTTTCATCACTCTGGCCATTGGTGTTAATACTACAACCAATCAGGTTATAGTCATACAGATAGTCACTATTAACGCCGTCTTTTCCGTTAAAAAGTATATTACAATTAACAATTAAAGTTTCATACCATAAGTTAGGCTCCTCCTTTTGAGTAAAGTTTTTTACGTTTCTTAAAACTAACCCATATTCAGGGAAATTAGTGATAGTAACATTATACAATTTAAAGTTATTTCCAAATATCTTTAAACCGCTGCCTCTTGTTTTATCACTTTTAACATAATTTATAGCGTCAGTAAAATACCCACCGTCTAGTGTAATATTTCTAATATCAATAAATAAGTTAAAACCGCCTGGGGATAATGAAATATTCTTATCATAATCAACTGTTTTAAATAAGTCAATGTCGCCTTTAGCTTTAATGATAGAGGAATTACCACAACCGAAAATAGTAGTATGCTTTGGAATTGTCAATGTAGCACTAACAATATAGGTTCCTGCTGGAAAGAAAACAGCGTTACCATTTGAATTGTTTATAGCTTCCTGTATAAATGCTGTATCATCACTAACACCGTCACCCTTAGCACCGTAATATTTCACACTAACAAATTCATTAGCTAGTAAAGGTGTTTTATCATTTTCAACAATAATATTATATTCAATTCCGCTATTGTCAACCATTGGAACTGTGTTATAGTTTTCTTTATTGGTAATAGTGCCGTACTTTAACGGATTATCTGTGTTAAGCTCAATGTGGTTAGCTGTAATTTTTTTTACACCGTCAACATTTTCACTGTCACCCCCGGTAACATTTTTAATAACACCAGACTTATAAGTTAAGTTAGCTAACATGTCAATAGTATCCACGCTACGCCCTACAACGTGTCTTTCATAATTTCCGTTAACACCGTCAATCTTATTACCTTCAGCAGTTTCCTGCCATACGCCATTAACAGTTTCAGTCTTATTACCACCTACTGTAACATTCTCATCATTACTATAGTCAACAGTAACATCACCAACAACAGTCTCGACCTTATTGCCCTGCACGTTTTCAGTGAACTCCCCATTCACACTAACGTGATAACTCTTAGCGCTGATACTCTTATCACCACCAACATCCTCAATACTGTCATCATCAACCGTCCTAGTCTCAGTCTGACTTTTAACAACCCTAGCACCAGTAGTAGAATCGTCTACACTACCACTATTAACAGTTCTCTTACCAGTAACACTATCAGTCTTAGTCATAGAGGAATCAACCACATTACCAGCAACTGTAACACTAACATCCCCCTCTATAGAAACAACAGCGTCATCTGTGAGTTTCTCACTCTTCTCAACACCATCAACAAACACAGTGTTCCCACTACCACTGTCAACAAACCCCTTAACACACTCACCTTTATCAAACTGAATACGGTTCATATTCCCCGTAATCTCAACACCAACAGGGCAACTTCCAACCATAACACAGTTACTGATAACCGAATTGCTCACACCAAACTTAACATAACGCTTTCCAATCAGCGCACTAACAGTTCTAAACACACAGTTGTCAACAACAACTCTACCGCTTCCGCTAACAACCAGTCCGTTCTCTACAGCGTGATTAAATACTACGTCACTAATCTGCAAATCAACGTCAACTTGAGCCTTAATCAAGGCATACCCGTCCGTGACAAACACATTAGTAATAATACCACTACCAACAGTAATATCAATCAAATACATGTTGTTAACCTGAATATCCATGTTACCGTCAAAACCAAGACCGTTCAAACTAAATTCATCAACGTGGCCATTCAGCAGAGGTCTAGTAGCACCACCTTTCAGAACAATCCTTGTGTTATACCTGTCATAACCAAACATGGCACATTTTCCACCAATGTCCAACGAATCGCAGAGGTAACTACCAGACGGGAAATAGACAGCCATACCACCATGGGAAGCCGCATAGTCAATACAACCCTGTACTGCTTCCGTATCATCGGCTGTCCCATCACCACTTGCAGGAGTAAGACCGGCTGGAGGGAACTTAACGTTAAGCATATAGGTTGCCAAAACCTCTGCAAGTACTTTTTCAATTTCACCAGATGAAATGTACTCGCGAATTAAATCAGCAATGTATCCCGGCAACTTGTTATTATTTTCAACCAGTTCATTCAGCTTACTGATAACCTTATACAGCAACTCCTGATAACTAATAGTATCATCATAAACCTGCGGTAATACATTCTGAATACAAGCCCATAACGGTTTTACATTAATAAATTCATTCATATCTATCACCCTCCTATTTTACCATAATTGCATAAACAATTCTTCTAACTCATCCATAATCAGCATATCGATATTCAAAAATGTCTTACGGAACTCCAGCAGAATTTTTGAATAACTAGCACCGGAAGTCTTGCCAGTAACGTGTTCAATATAATCATCGATACTGTTCAGCTTCTTATCCTGTGCATGAGTTCCGCTTTCGGAAGTATCATTTTGATACGTTTCATTATTGCTCCGGTCGAACGTATGTTCGGAACTGGTGTTCGATTCAACAGTCATATCCCTGTCAAGGTCGTCCTGCGTGTTGTCGTGTCGGCTCTCCTGATTACCAACAGTTCCCGTAACAGTAGATTTACCAGTCTCATTGTTTGTATCATCAACCTTTCTGCCATTAGTCAGATACTTTCCGCTAGTCAACCCATCAATACCACCTTGTGGGGTGTCTGAATACAAATCCATATGCGCTAATGTCGCAGTGTTATTAACGTCAGTAACATTATTGGTATTCGTGTCAACTGTGTTTTCACCGGTAGTATCAATGCCGTGAGAAGCACTTTCTACAGTATCAGAAGTATTCTCGATTTTGCCGGTATCACTATCAGTTCCTGCTGTGTCTTTTGTGCCATTCTCGTTACGGTTCTTAGATTCCGTACCACTGAGATTTTCCGTTTCATCTCGCGTAACAGTCCGTTCAGTTGTCAAGTCAACGTCATACAGAGGGTTAAATTCCAGCAACTCAGACTTGTAAAGCTGATTATAATATGGCATAATCTCATTCATTTTCGTGTCAAGCTTTAGCTTCCAAAGACCGACTGTTTCCAAGCCAATTTCACGAGTATAAAAGTGCTTTAGAATCTTATGTTCCAGCACTGCACGATAAGATTCGTCAAACATAGGGAATGGGAAGTCGAAAATGAGCGGTGCAGATTTCTTAATAATTTCATTTACAGACCGGTACCCCTCAGACTGTGTAAGCCCAGCCATAGTCTCGCAAATATACCGGACTTCTGTTGTATACTTACTCATTTCCCTCACCCTCTTCCTGAACCAAAGTGTCATCAGTAACCATCTTTGTATCTTCACGATATTCAACCCAGATGTCAAGCCCGAACATTTTATTGATTTTCTCACAAGCCTGCTGACGCATATCTAGCCTTGTATATCTACTTGCAACGGTTCCACCCATAGAGCGTGATACTTCGTCAGAAATCAGACGTTCTTTTTTCTGATAAGATACGTTTGAGATGCCAAGATATGTAAGTGCCTCATTCCATATCTGATTCTTTATATCCATAATCTTATCTGAAACGAAAGGCGCATTGGTTGTAATAGACTGTATCTTTTTAATATCAATGTCCTTGTTACCAAAAATAAACGGCTCGTTACCATCGTACTGCTGATACAGATTAATCATAGTCAATCGCTGGTTTTCATCACAAGCAATCATTACAGGTGTTTTCTGCGCTTTGATGTTAACATCCATTGTTCTATCACATTCGTATAGCCGTCTTGCATACAACTCAACATCATTAATACAATTTGTGTGAATCATATTGTTAAAAATGATAACGCTGTCTTTCTCGCTAAGTTTGCGATTATACCCATTACTAGCATAAGCAGTTCTAATTGTTGGAATCCGATATACGTCAAGTTTTCCGCCAATCATAGTCTGTAAGCACAGATGTCCAATAACTTCATCATTAAAGAAAACCGCCATACCGTCTGTAAACAGTGTGTATTCCAAAAATCGTGCATCAACAGTATCAGGCAGGTTTTGCCATTCAAACATGGAAATAGACAGTTCCATAAGCCTGTTGAAATAATGCTGATAAGTACGATTGTTCAGTTCTGCACTTTCCCAGCGTTTACGTTTTCGTCTTGCCATTTATACACCTCCTGTCCCTACAGTGTTATCTAACTCATAATGCCCAACTTCATCACCTTTTCGCCAGAACGTTACACCATTGTTATACACAGATTTAATCTTTGCCATATCATTTGCAGGAATAGAACCTGTGATATTAACACCAATGGTTTTCACATAGTTCCAATGCCTGCGTGTGCTAATGTTCGGTTTCTTTACTCTGTGACATGGGTAACCATATACATTCCAGTATTCGTCAATAATTTTAGCGAACTCTGGTCTAATATGCATATGCATGAAAGCGAAGTCCTTAATTCCAACAGCAACCATCGCGCTGTTACCCTGTGTATTATTAGCCTGTTCTGGAAGCGTTAAATGCTGAACCACCTGAGCCAGTTGACTGCCAATCATTAAAGCACCACCTACTAATGCAAACGGAAACGCGGCGGCTCCTGCTGAAATAGAGCCAGCGGCAATAGCGGCTGTTGTTGCGGCTGAAGTCCCTGCAATAGATGAAGCCACATAAGCAGACCCCATGGAAGCCGCTCCGCCTGCCACATTAAATAACGTTCCCAGAGAATTCTGAGCAAGCCATGCCTTGAAAGCATCCGTGTTATAGGAGCATTGTGGGAACCCCTCCATCACCATTTTTTCATTGTAGTTTGCCGGAACCCCCTTGTAATTTTTTGGGTAAAGAAAAATCTGAGGGTTGCATGACATATCACCTGCTAATCCAAAATCACAGGTATCACTGTTGAAATACTCATATGGAAAAGCCGCACCTGAACCATTTAAGTTGGTTACATATAGGAAGTTATAGGGATACGTGTATAGCTTGTTGTTTTTCACCGTCTTATAATTTCCAATACCACCTGTTATCTTTTTGGTTTTTGATATGTCAACGGATGCCGCCGCTTCACCGCGGTTTTTGACAAATGCTGTGGGCATCATAAACACAGAAACAATGCCGCTCGCTTTATTTTCCGTTACGGCTGAATCGATAAAGTTGTTAACACCTGCATAATCTGTACCGTCAAACACGTTGTAGTACAAACCGGAATAGATTCCAGAGTAAGAGCCACCAGCAACGTCATTGAGATTCTTGTCAAACGTAGCCGCTACAATGATAGAGTAAGCGCCCATTTTATTGGTTCCGTCAAAATCGTCTGCAACATATTCCCCCGTTTCAAGATTGTCTGGTATTAAGTTGTCGCCTGGTTCGTCCGTTACTGAATGTTCCCTCTCAATAAAACTTTCCTGAACCGTGTAATCAAAATACCATGTCTGCAACACGTCCAGTTCAAAGGTGATGTGTGACGTGTTGTCATTCACATATTCTACATTGGTGATGAAAGCATAAAACCAACGATTACCATATGCTGTATTTTTAAACATGATATAGTTGCAGTCATACAGGTTGTCACACAAAACCCCAACACGAAGAACATTGTCTTTTCTGATATAGCTGTAATCAGCAAGGGTGTATTTCTTTTTTGTGATAAAGAAATTAGCCTGTTCCTGTGTGGAATTGAAGTGAATCGTATGCTGATATGTATTGTCTAAAGGAACACCTCTTAAAATATGTATGTCTGAATTTGGAATAATGTACATATTTTATACCCTTTCGTGAAAGGGTGAGAATATATTCTCACCCTCATAATGTTTACTGTACGGTAATAGTAGCTGTACCGACCTTAGATGTGTCAAAGGTCGAAGTTGCTTTTATGTGTGCCGCTCCTGTTGTGGCTGTAGATAGTACAGTAACCTTACCAGAAGAATCTACTTCAACACCTTCTTTATCAGAACTCCATGTCACAGTTTTAGGAGCAAAGTTAGAAGTTGTGACACTTGCAGTAAGCTGAAGTGTCTGACCTTTTGCAAGAGTTGCTGTACCCGGGGAAACGGTAATTGCAGAAACAGCAGGTGTCGCAGGAACAAATAGAGCGTTATTCGCAAACGGGGAAACAGAGAATATTTTCCATACATGATACCAATAGTTCCAGTACAGACCCTCACCATTGTACTGCTCTGTAAAGTTCTGGTAGTTGTCGAAAATCATGAACCAATCTCTGTCCACAATGACAGCCGGAATCTGGTCAAGTGCTGCAAGTTCATCAGAATTGATTTCAACGTAAGTTGGGTCGTCCTTAAACAGGAGAGCAAGTCTTGCTGTATCAAGGGAGCCAAAGGAATCCACCAGAACGCGTCTACCTGCAAATTCTGCTCTGTCCATGTTAAATGCGGCGGCTAGTACTTCAACGTCCATAGTTGCATCAAATTTACTGTTTACAATCATGTACTGGTCGTATTTGTTTGAGTAGGTGGTGACGCCTGCCAGATTGTAGTCAGAAGATGCAAACGTAAACAGGTTTGAAATACCTTTTACAGCGGAAACGATTGTTTTCATATTTTCGCTGGAAACGGCAGGAATCTGAACCGGATACATTCTTCCGTCAAGGATATGACGTGCAAGCAGGTATTTCATTGTCTGAAATTCGTCGTAATTTGCTCCGGTGTACATGGTATCAACAATTTTAGAGATTAAATCTGTAATACCCTGCCACGAAAGAAAAGCCTGTCTTAGTTGGTCATTTGAGATTGTAGCTTTGTAGTACTTCTGGTAGTTCATAATGTGGAAAGCTGTCCGAACGTCAGGAATCTCACGTTTGAATACGTTCGTTTCTGCTACAGCTGGGTCGAACTGGAAAGGTTTTGCAATGTTTACAAACACCTCTTCAATGGTTTCTCCAAAATCCAACATACCACGCTTGAAGAAAGCCCACGGGTTGTCATACATTTTAGAGGTAAGAAGTACACGTCCAATTCTGTTCACCAGAGCAGACAGAAATTCATTCTGTAATGCTGGAAAGTCCATGATTACAGCACCGATAGCGCGGATAGATTCTGCGTTTGCGGTTGCTTTCGGAACATAATCACGGTAGTTCTGTGATGCGTTCTCTCTGATAACATTTAAGATGTCAACAGAGGAGTTAGTTAAGGTTTTTACTGTTGGTCTAGTAGGCATCTATTATCCCTCTCTTTCCTTGAATAATTCACTGAATGACTTAGGTGCACCATCATCGATAACATCTTCTTTTTGTTTGTCGATGATTTCTTCCTGCGTGGTACTAGGATTTACAAAACGTTCTGTATATCTCTTTCGCCAGTTAGCGTCATTCTCTTCATATTTTGTTTTCCAGTCTCCGGAAGATGTGATACGTTCTTCGAAGTCTGATACAGTGTCACTCAGATTTTCAATGAATGTAATCTGTTCATCTGTGGAATCTTCACCAAAGATTTCTCGTGCCGCTGAGATTAATTCTTCCCTTGAGATAATCATGCGTCAATTACCTCCTCCCATTGTGTGCTGTCGAATAGTTCAGACAGCCGTAATGATAACGGATGGTTCGGGGAAAGCATTACAAATCCATCGTGAATAATTACGATGAATCCTTTGGTGTGTCTGTATTTTCCATCTTTAAACGGCATCGTTGTTTACCTCCTGTTCTGTTGAATCGGGTGAAATGATTTCTTCTATTACGGTTGGTCTGTCTAAGAAATAGTTTGGGTCTGGGATTCCACCTATTTCTTCAACAAATATAATAAATTGATCTACATTAGCACTGTAAAATTGAACTGAAAATGTGTTAGGTGAACGACCGTTTATTATTGGAAATTCCAGTGAATTAGTTGCATTTAAAGGAGTACCTCCAACATCTCCAATATATCTGAGATTTATGTGACCGTTACACGAAAATTTAGCCTTTTTTACTCCTATAGGAATACTAACATCGCTTCCGACAGGATGTTCACTTTTTTTAAAAACGTAAGATAATTTAATTGTAATCACCTCTTTCTAATCATCAACCACACTGGCATACTAGCAAACCACTCTCCACCGTTCTGTGGAGGGTTCTCCGGCGGCACAAATTCGTTGTTGAACCATTTGTACCAATATTCTGCGTTCTGTGCTCGCTCCGGTTGATTCTGATTTTTTGGCCTTTCAAAATTTCGTAAAAAAGCGTTTGCAAGGTATGACGGGTCTTTCACGCTTGACATGAACTGAGGAAACGTCTCCGGATAGTTTGCTGTTGGTATCCATTGCCCTGTTGGCACTGTCTGATTGACAAGCCAGTCAAGCTGACCATATCCATCATCAATCTCGTAACCGTTCGCTGTTGCCCATGTGGTATAATTGGTTGACGGTGTCCACTGAAACAAACCGAAACCTAAGTTTGGGTTCACAGTTAAGTTCTGCCACAAGCCGGGATTAACTGAACTCTCACCTAGGGTATACGGCCCACCCGCGTTACCTAAGACACCGGAGACAGCCTGAGCTGTGAAACCCTGTTTCATGAGAGTGTCAAAGATAATGGATGCATTGTTTTGCATTTCCCCTATCGTAAGCCAACGATTTCCCTTAATCCAATCTGAGACTGCACCAGTTTCCCATCTCCACAACTGCAACCAGTTACCTCTGCTGTCGTTCGCGTTAATGGATACTTGTTCTGCAAGTGGTACTTTGTTAGTGTGTGCTCCCATGGTTCTGGTTGCATCAAAAGCCATTTCTGTATGCCCAGTTCTGATAAGAATATCTCCCGACTTCCAGTCCACACTTGGGTTGTACATTTTGAAGCCCAGAACTTTCAAAACGCCTGCCATGGTAGAGGTAGTGAACGGCCATGTTTCCCCACCGTAGGCTTTCACAACATCAAAACCACCTGCGATTAATGCGTACCAGATGAATGATGAACAGTCATAATAGGTGATACCGTTTACAGTTTTCTGATTACGGTATGTCTGACTGTATCCGACGTTAGGTTTCGCACAAGTTTCAACAGCCCAGTCATAAGCTTTCTGAATACTAGGCATCATTCACCATACCTTTCTAAGATTTTCAGCAACTCGTTTACACAGGCCTGAACGGTAGCTGGATTGTAACCGGCTTTCTTAAGTTTTTCTCTCCGTTCTGTTCCGTTCCCATACTGCCCTGCGATAACAAGTAATGCTGTTGATACTGTGCTAGGTAGATTAATTGCTGTCACATTCATTGTTAATTCTCACCTCTAACTTAGTTGCAAGGGATGTCAACGCCTTAGTGTTATTGTCCAAGGCTTCTGTCATAGCTTTCATTTCTTCCTTATGAAGTTCGTCTGTTCTCACAAGCTTCCAGAACAAAGCTCCGCAACATACAATGGGAAAACCTAAACTACCAATTACCTGAGTAATAATATTGACTGTTTCCATTTGCACCACCTCTCTTTCATTTAACAATATTGTAACATTTTTGTTGCAAAAAGTCAATAGCTGTGTTATAATTGTAATAAAGAAAAGAGGTGAAATTTTATTTCATGGGTGAATACTATGACGGAACAAAACTTTTATCATTGGAAGATTTAAACGGGAACAAACCAGAACTTTACTTAGTAACGACAAATAGAACGGGTGGAAAAACGACGTATTTTGGACGGTACTGCATCAACCAGTTTAAGAAAGGGAAAGGTAAGTTCGCTTTAATCTATCGTTATAATTATGAGTTGGATGACTGCGCCGACAAATTCTTTAAAGACTTATCTGGACTTTTCTTTCCCAACTCCGTTATGGAAAGCAAGCGAAAAGCCAGCGGAATTTACCATGAACTCTTTCTTGATGAAGAACCGTGTGGGTATGCTATGTCTCTTAATTCAGCAGACCAGCTTAAAAAATATTCCCACCTTTTTTCCGATGTGGAACGTATGATTTTTGACGAGTTCCAGAGTGAATCGAATCATTATTGCTCAGATGAAATCAGAAAGTTTATCTCTCTGCATACTTCTGTTGCCAGAGGTCAGGGAAAAGCTACAAGATATGTCCCTGTGTATATGCTTGGAAATACCGTTTCGATTATCAACCCGTATTATGTTCAGCTTGGCATTTCTGAAAGGCTCAAAGATGATACAAAGTTTTTAAGAGGAAATGGTTATGTGCTGGAACAGGGATTCATTGAACACGCATCGCAAGCACAAAAGGATAGCGGCTTTAACAAAGCTTTTTCTGGTAACAGTTATGTGGCTTATTCTTCTGAATGCGTCTACCTTAACGACAATAAAGCTTTCATTGAAAAGCCTGTTGGAATTGGTCGGTACCTTTGTACCATCAAATACAATGGGACTGATTACGGTGTGCGTGAGTATACTGAGCAGGGTGTTATTTACGTTGATGATAGAGCTGATATTACTTTTAAAGTTAAAATAACCACAACAACTTATGACCATAATATTAACTATGTGATGCTACAGCGACATGATTTTTTCTTGTCACAGTTGCGATATTATTTTGAGAGAGGGTGTTTCCGATTTAAGGATTTAAAGTGTAAGGAAGCTATTATGAAAACACTGTCTTATTAACGGTATCTCCATCTGCTATTTATAATGGTAAGTCCAGATTGCACAGGTGAAAGAGACTGCTGGGCGATTCTGTCGGTTATGCAAACCGCATTATAACACCAGATGTTCGGATATAGAAAAAGCCCCTGCGGGGGCTTTTCTTTTACAATTTGCTCAATGAATAGCTTGATAATCTCATTCCATTTATTCATTTCTTTACCTCATTTCATATGTCGTTTCACATAATAACGTCCCACCCTTAATTCTAATGGGCTGCAATTTACCTGGCACTTTTAGCCCAACCTTAAAATCCTCTAGGGTTCTTCTATGTGATAAAAAATCAATTTCCTCTTCCTCTTCTGTTTCGTATTCTTCGCCTGTGATGGATGCGCTAAGAAGCTTCTTACATTTGTCTGGCATACCAGCGCATTTTATGTTATAATACGGCTCTACTTGCTCCCCATCCTCAACGGTTACTTTCTCAATATAGGTTTTCTGCCTTGCAAATATAGCTTCACTCCACTCTGTTTCTAATTTCCAGTGACAGAATTTTGTAGGATGTATTGGTACACCTACTAGCTTGTCTGGTGGACAAGTGCAATGAATGGAATCTGTATCAGCATATCGGAAATATTCATAATTATTCTGTGCAGCTGTTATAGTAAAATATCGTGCGTAGCTAGTTATTGCCGAACCTATCGGGATGTATACTACTTTCTTGTTGTGCTCTTCAACTGTGACAAAAGAAACTGCATCTGTTTTGGCATTAAGGTAACACATTTTGAATGAACTATCATCTGAAGTAGCAAGTTTTCCATACAGGTTATTTAGGAATAGCTTTGCTTCAGCTCTCTTCGCACCTTTGCTATTCATTTTGATTTCAGCGTACTTGTTGATGTAATCATCAAAAAGCCCAATCTCAGCGTAAAACCAGCAACCTGATAGAATTACAGTGTTTACTAGATGATAATGCTCTAGCATCAAGTAGTAATCTGTCATCGTTAATGTTAATTCAACATTTGTTATTTTAACTCTACCTGTATAATCTGTATAGTACCTACTATATGTTCCGTCTTTACCTTTATACTCTGATGATTTTAGGCAATCGTTGCCTCGGTATAACGGGTTACCTTTTATCTGAATGAATGGAAGTTTACCATCTTTCAGGTAAAATTCTGTTCTGATTCTTATAAAAAAATATCTTCTTGGAAGCTTTGCATCCTCTGGTATATAATCACCTACCCAAAAGTGAGGTTTCCCCACCGGGTAATAATTGCCTGATTCAGAGTGCATAACTGACGGGTATAAACTGTTTACGTCAGCGGTACAACCCGCGCCCTGTATTTTCCCTTGGCACTCCTCGCGAACATAACACCACCCACCCTTATAGCTTTTTCTTATATATTCGTCTGCCGTTGAGTTCCCATATATTTCTTGTGGTATCTCATATTCTTTCATACTCGGGAAGAACATTTGAAAATCATCTTTTCCAATAATTTTTTTATATTCCTCCATACAACAAGCTCCGATAGTTAGGGCAGTATGCCCATCATCGAACATAAGTTCGATTGCTTCCTTTACAACCAATACATCGTTAGCTATGTATCGTTGTTCCTCCTCTGTTATTTCGCACCCGGGAAAACGAAAACCTTCGTATTCCATAGTTAATTTTTGGTGTTTTGTGTGAAACGCTTTTCCAATTGCCTCGACAGAAAATGGGAGAAGTTTTAAGCTGTCACGCATTTCAATATAGTGCCCACGTGTCTTTATTATGATAGTGTACCATTGCCCCTTGTCGGATATACTATACTTAAATGTATTGTTCTCCATATCCTTTTGTTGCACTGGCTCAAAGCAAGTGTCAGTGATTTTTTTGAACGCTTGTTTCATGCCTAGCCGTAAAAAGAAATCTACCCAAAAGGAACCGTCAAATTTTAAGTTGTGGTAGTAGATTATGATGTTATCTTTTAACTTTGAAAGATAATTCCATGTATCATCTATCGAATGAAATATATTTACGTATTCCGTATTTAATTCCACAACGGCTGATGCCCACACTTCCGTTGTTTCCTGACCTGGATACACGGTTGTTTCAAAATCGCCGACAAAGTATCGACTTTTACGCGTTCTCATAGTAACTGTCTATATCTTCGGCATCATGTAAATCTTGTACCATTAGATTCTCAGGCTGAATTTGTCTATATAATTTAACTATGCTGTATCTAACAACTTCTTCTTGAGAATCCTGTATTATATCGTTTATTAATTCACCAATAACGTCATATCTGGATGTTAATAGCTCGTCATACGATTTTATACCATAGTCCCTTGATGCGCTTTCAAGTATCTGTAACATGCGGGATTTATGCTCTATCAGTGATAATCGTGACTTTAATCTAGCTTTCCGGTTCCAAAAATCCCTATAATCTGGTAAATTCTGGATGTATTCGCATACTTTATCATAAACCTGAACTATATAGTTTTCTGTTTGTCTTGCTAGTTTCCTTGCAGCTTTCACTGTGAACTCTTCTCCAGTGTCCAGATGCACCGTTTTAATGGCACCTATCTTCTTAGCACCTCTGATTCGATTTAATTTCTGGTATAATTTCTTATAATCTAATCCCTGTGATTCAACCTCTTTTACAGTTGGTAAATCGAGTTCGATAAAATCAAAACCCTTTCTTCTCAGCTCAGACCTGACATTTGAAAGTCTTTTCCGCTCTTTCTGGTATAACTTTTTATAGTCTTTTTTCTGTCTCGCCATAATATCACACCTCCTCATTTTGTTTAAAAAAACACACTATCTCTGGATTTTAGGAAGAGGTGAGATAGTGTGTTTAATTGTGTTACTACTTAACGTGATATAGGCTATTCTGGAAAATAACAGTAAACAATATTTAATTTTGCATTTACTTAATAGTTACGTTTGCGTCAGATGATAGAGCAAGTAATAAACTGTCTACCGGTGTAGTTCTTGGAATCCAACTTGTACACTTTTAATGCCCACTCCTCGTCACTATCACACATATCGCTGTAGATGTCTTTAAAAGATGTGAAGAAACTTTCTGAGCTTGTTGCATACTTGTTACCTGTCTCGTCTACTACAACGTACACCTGATAATCTTTGTTATCAGATTTTTCATTGTGTATACCCACTACAGCGTAATATTCCGGCTTAAAAGTAATAGCGCCGTCTTTTAACACCTCGTCTAACTTTAAACAGTCAGACGTGTCTTTCAGCATTACAGCTTCTTTCTTACTCAGTTCTTTTGATGCTTCAATAATTCTTGTTGCATATCCTTCCATTTTATTATCTCCTTTTTCCTTATATTATTAGTTTTCTTTGCTACCACGTGGCGGGAGAACAGTTGCATGTGATACAAAATCTTCTTCAGTCATGCCGTACAACGTCTCTTTTTTGGAAACAACCGCACAAGACATGAATACCAATTCTTTTCTGTCTTTAATTGTTCGCCTTGCAACAGTTTTCAAAGTTGCAGAATCTTCCTTGTAATCACCTGCTACTACAGCCTCTACTACCTCAAATGCCTCTGTTTCAGTGTTGGCGCATTTGATTGCTAACGTGGTTTCAGTTACTGTTCTTGTTACCATTGCTACTCTTGCCATTGTTTTTTCTCCTTTTTCTTGTTTGATTTATGTCATCCTTGTTAGGTGTGACCTTAATAAAATCGATGCACTCAATCTCTACTATGCTTTTGTCTACCAAAAATTCCATTGCTTCAAATGGTGTATTCATTGGAGCTTTTACAACTATCTGCATTTGCACTTTTTGTGCGTTATTCAGATAGATGTAATGCGCTCTACCATCTAAATAATAAACTGAATGCTTAATCGTGCTAGACATTTCTATAAATTGAAACATCATTTCTTTTAACATTGTAAATCACCTGCTTTATCATTTTCACCGGTTCGCCGATGGAATCCGGAAAGGTATCGCTTGTACATAGGTTTCGATGCTTGTGAGGAGGTGAGGGTGAGCCAAACAGCGAGAAAAATACTCACCCTCTTTAAACATATTATGTCCTGTAGCCTGTCAGTTGGGAATGGTTTTTGCTTGGGAATAAATTTTATCTCCTCTGTTTCTTGGCTACAATTATATTATAGGGTATAATTATGAACAAACTATGAACAAAATATTAACATTTGAAAAATAAATCGTGCAAATATTTTTTGTAAAGCCTTAAAATTAGTTCGGTTGTCCGTTCGCTAGACGCTATGCCCATTGATACTTCCATGGGCGTATATTGTACTGTGATGCGGTGTGAGAAATTACAAGTTTTAATATCACAATATATCCGATTTCCGTTAGCGAAGCATTTTACACTACCTTTTATTACTTTTTTCAACCTGTTTTCCGTGTTTCTTGCTATGCATGTCATCATTTCTATGGCCCTCTCTTTTTTGGTTGTAGGCGAGATTTTTTCCCGCCTACTAATTCATTATCTGAAAGCTTTGTTTTCAATGTATGTTACAAAATCGTTTATACTACACTTTTTGTATTCAGAAGATGAAAGCCTGAAAGTGTTACTATATTCGCTGATACCTTTCTCAATTATTCTATCAGCTCTCCTATATAAATAGGTTATTCTGTCCACTGGTAATAACTTTGTTGCTTTTATGATATGCTGGGATGTCGTGACTGAATATCTATCAAATACGTACAACGTACCTGTAATATAGCTAAAAATTCCAACTATGGTGCTATAGCTTTTAATCAATGCAAAATCAGTAAAATCCCATTTTACAATCCAAGCTTTACAACTGTTGATTCTTTCTTCTCTTCTTGCCTGCGGTAAATTCACTCTGTTTGCAAAATTCATAAGTTCGGTTCTTGTCATTTCTCTTTCTCCTTTTTCTTGTTGCTTGTTTACTTGTTACTATAATTGCACTGTAAAATGTTTGCCGAAATAGGCACTTTCTTCTAATGCATAATATAAATCTGAGTACATATCATAAAACATTTCATATAATACAGGCAAGTTATTGTTTCTACAATATTCCGTTGCGTATCCTATAGCTAATATAAGATCACTAATGCATTCACCGGAAGCTTCTAACTCGTGCCCACTCATTTTTACTTTCATGATTACTCCTCCTTTCCTTGTTGCCTGTTTACTTGTTACTAATGGTAGGCGAGGGATTGAACCTCGCTTTTCCGCCTTCCGGTCTACCTTACAATAATTTTTCTAAATCGGATAAAACTTTCATATAAAGTTCGTGCATTTCTTGATTCTCATCTGGGATATATGTTTCCCCTTCATCATTGGTACAAAGGTTTGTCCATTCATCATCATCAATAATAGTTCTAGCACACTTTCCTAACAGTTCAGCTCTCTTTGCCACTTTTTCAAATTTTGTCATTTCTCTTTCTCCTTTTCTTGTGTCTTGTTTGTGTATCTCTTTGTTATGTATATAGTATATCATGTGCACCGTGTTTTGTCAATAGGTTTGCACTGAAATTTTTAATAGTTATTTTTTTAACAAAGTGCTAATTAGTGAACGGGTGTTCGGTGAAAATGTGAACAAGCGTTCTGGTGCACAGGTTCGAACGTGCGTTTGGGGAAAATGAGAATGAGGAGTTCAAGTTAATGGGGCAAA